>Ga0116190_1000226_pt1 | contig 61009 bp, 57 predicted proteins | sample AD_JPNTR4_MetaG_FD_89808 | JGI IMG/M metagenome (GOLD analysis project Ga0116190, IMG submission 89808) | Active sludge microbial communities of municipal wastewater-treating anaerobic digesters from Japan - AD_JPNTR4_MetaG | ecosystem: Engineered > Bioreactor > Anaerobic > Digestate | place...
GGGCTTTGATTTCAAGCAGGGATACATTGGCATTAGTTTGATTAAGGCAGGTACAGATACAAGACATGGTAGAACGATAAGTGTATCAGTTGGAAACGTACAACATGGTGGTAACAATGCAAATGCTGCAGCTCATGTCGCACCGTGGAGTTTACTTGCCTTTGCTGGTACAGGTAACTCGGCAGAATATGATATATTCGATGATACAGCTCCCACGAATGCATTTACGAACGGTAAATGGTATGTTTCTGATACAATAATTTATCCTTCTGGTAGTGGTTATAGTATTGATATTTATAGTACTGATACTGGAACAATAAATTCTGGTAATCCAAGCCGCCTTATTAGATGGACTACAACTAATGTCAACTTTAATGCTTCAAAACCATTGACAAAAGCTTACTTCGGTTGGGCTGCTGCTTCGGACGTTTGGTCTGTAGGCGTTCCCAACATCGACTGGCTTGCTATCGCCAGATACAATCCGAACGTTACTGCTAGTATAAATGGTGGTTCCTTCATACTAACCAACAATACAGGTACAGAACTGACTGATTTTCAAGTCTCTGTACCAGCTAGTGCATTTGGAATTACGACACTGAATGAAGGTGTTTCGATAATTTTTGATGACATTGCACCAAAGTATAACCTTAGAGTTCTTGCCAAATCCAGCTATGTAAAACCTATGGCACTTAATCATACTACGCTTCAAACAAGATTCTTAATCAATGCAATAAGTTCAAAACCAAAAGATAATCAAATTTACCGCATCTCTGAACTGCTATACGACGGCTCTAACGTTGTCGTACGCAATTTCAATCAGAACAAGACCTTAAGGACAAGGCTGATAGCACCTACGTATCTACTCAGCGATGTAGAAGAGAGCACAACAGGTGTTCTTGGACATGTAGCAGTTCTGCCAACACTTTCTGAATACTTAGCTGTCAAGCCAAACGGTAAACTTACAAAATTCGATATAAACACTGGTAGCGAAACAGAGTTCTTAACACTTCCAGAAGGATATACTGATGTTATCAGAGGCTACAATAACCTCTACTACATTTACGGTGCAAACAAACCACTACTTGTATACGACATCAGACGCAATTCATATACTCAAGCAAACTTCACTTCATCAGCACAGTATGTAATGGCTGGTCCTGGAAACAGGTATCTCATAGCGTTAGAAACAGGTGCGGTTAAGATTTACTCATTCGAATACAAAACAACCCATAGTATCAGCCTTAGCAGAACATTTACACCAGACGTAGTTACCAATGCTCCTTACAATACGGGCATTGATGGAAAAATCTACATTCTTGGTAATAACGATACAGATATACTTGTTATTGATTGTGAAAATAAAACGGTCAATTTTAAACAGATACCTACTGCCTACAGAGGTTATGGCGGTTTTGTTGCAGTTGCTGGTGGTACATACTTCATGTCAATACCTGCGACAGCCAGCACACAACAGACCATAAGACTGCATGTTACAGGTACCGATTTGTACTTCATCATTCCAGTACCAGGACTTATAGTCAACGGCAATGTTACGACAAACGTAGATGCGTCTAGAAGATTTGGATTATTCAATGCTGTATTCACAACCGATTCGCCAAACAGTATCTACCAGATAATTTATACGACATACGGTTTCAAGCCAGCAGCACTTGATATAGCAGAAGTTCAGCTTAAAGGGGCTCACATATCGGCGATTTTGAACAGTCCCGTTGATGCTTTGAACAGAACAAAGGAAGTATCACCGAAATCCGTTGTTCGTGTTTCAAAAGTTGCACAAAGAGCAATTAAAACAGATGTCGACTTTATCAAAACAGTCAGCCTGGATGCTACATATCAAACTTCCGATATATTGTTCTACAGTTTGAGAACGGCGGTAAAGCTAGAAAATGTTGTCAAAGCAACGCCGATTTTAGTTGGTTTGTCTGTTAAACGTTCATGTGAGTTGCAGTCACCAGCTGTTGTATTGACAATTCCTAAATCGACGAATTTGAATTCACAAATCAGGTACCTCGGCAACTCAGCAAGCAAATCTCTTGCTGATGTAGAAAGCCTTACACAGACAGTGCATTATCCAGTTGATGATGTAACAGCATTTGCTTGGACAAAGACAGTCTCAGTACCGAAGGTTTACATAACAATGTCCGGTATTCAGGCAACAAAACAAATCCAACATTCAAGCTTTACATTCACACTGAATAAAGCACTTGAAGAAACAGTTAGCTTGTTAAGAACATTTAGTTCGATGTTGAAGGATGCAATTGTCTATGTGCATACGAAACAAAATGTCATAAGCATGTTGCCAAGAGTTACTGCACAAAAAGTGGTAGACCTTAAAGAAAAGCTTTTAGCACTCAGGCAATTTGCAATTCAGCTTACAGAGGCTAAGATAGTGCAAACAACATACAAGCCTGAACTTTTAAGCTCTGCGCCGTTTACATTCAAAGCACCAAAATACATTTCCTCTGCAGTCATGTGGACTTTTGATAAGCATGTAGACATTGCAACACGTACGGTACATGTCGGCTCAAAAACATATCCAATAGAAGAAGCATATCAGCCTACTTTAACCATTCAACTAATGTCTGCAGTACTTAGACAAGACAAACTCAATGTTTTAATCAACGAAAAGATGCTGTATGCAGGTCGCTTGAACTATCAAGTAATAACAGGTATTATTTACGAAGCCTACAAACAATTCGAGTTGCTTGGACGTATAGTAGCACTTAGGTACAAATTCACCGAGCCAGTATATGACAAAATACTTGTCCAAAATTACCACTATTCAATGCTGTACATGACCAAGCTCAGGAATATTAACAGAGTTATTCAGCACATAATGAAAGAAAGGTCGCTATTCATAAGGTACCATGCGAACTTGCCTATACATGATGTCATTAAGGTAATCAACTACAAGCGCAGAGCACTTAAGACCTGGGTAGTAAGACAATACGTTCCATCAAGAAAGGTAACTTTCACAGTTCCAGTGCTCGAAGGTCAAGCAGAACCTATTACAACTACATCGAAATTTACAAGTGTAATTATTGGTCGTGCAAGATATGTCGTCGAAGGTCAGAACGCCTACGTAGGCAGGTTTAGCTACGGAAATACTGGCAATATGTTTACAGCCAAGCTCTATATTCCTGAAGGCTACGAACTTAAAGAACTCAAAGTATACCTTGTACCTGAGACAGAGGCGACAACATTTGACTACAAAGTGTTCACATTGCGCTATTTTGATGGATTAATAGAAAAGCCTGAAATCAAGGAACGCTATATCGAAGTAAGTAAGCTACTTTCAAAGTACAATTTTGCTCAATATTCAACAGATGAAGCAGTACGCAACAATCCAAGTGGCTACGTTGTAATACCAACGGACTTGGTAATAAGAGAATTTGATATGGCTGATGTTGAGGTGTACGGCTCAATACTTACCGAACACGAAGGTGAATACTATCTTGCAGCACCTTCATTCGCAGTCTATATCATGTACTATGCAGAACCTAAAGCAGATTCTGTGATTTCAACTCAGCCAGTAAGCGTTAGCTCGATGATTGATATAGAGCAGAAATTAGGACCGGTAGTACCGTTCAACGAACTTGGTTTTGCTACCAAACTTGCACTTGAAACAACAGGTGCAAGCAATATTCTTGTAATGAACTTGGTTGAGCAAGACCTTGAAACGCAGCTACTATTCACTTCCAGTTTACCGTCGAGTTATGCAATAAGTGTACTGAAATACATCAAAGACCCATTCGAAGCGCAAGCACTTGCTGGAACTCTGAGCAAGCTTCCGACAATTGTTCAGTATTCTAAACTCATACAGTTTGCAGTGCTTTACGATGCTGATACTGTTGATAGCGAAATATACAAAGAGTTTGTCAAATATGTATCGCCATTCAAATCACAAAATGTTAGGTTATTCGTATTGCCGTACCTTAAATACAAGTATGAAAAAATGACTATGCCACTACCAGGCTATGTTTTGCTCGGTGCGTTCGGCGCCTATGAAGACAAACAGGCTACAACCAACAGTACAATGAAGCTTACCTTACTGAACATACAGCAATTCAGTGGAATATTAGAAAAGAGTGTAGTTGAGACCTACAAAACGAATTCTGAACACATCATCAAAGAAGCTGTTAATATAGTCGAAGAGCTGCCAGACAACACATTACATGCAGTACCAGATGTAGTTACGAACAGCATTCTCAAAGAGGGCAGAAACGCACGAATTTTTGCAACACTACTTAAATATGTACAAGACAAGTTAAAGACACTCAACCAGTATATCAATAAGGATGTGCTTAATGCGTTGTTTAACGAAGGAGTGCAGCTTATAAAACCAATGGTGAAGTCGTGCAATGTGCTTGAAGTTCAGCAACATGGAAATAGATTTGTGGTTAAATTGGAAGTAGAGTTTATAGGGATGGTCAGTCCAGCATACTTAGATGTAACAATAGAGTGAGAGGTGAAACTGAATGCTTGGGACACTAAAACTTGTAAATAGTGTGGAAACCACTGAATACAATACGAATATATCTTCGCCAGCCATCGTGCCTGTCAGCAACGAGCCGGGCGTTGGCTGGCATATTTTAACTCTCGGCTTGATACATCCTGACCGTACACTCAATGGTGTGCGAATAAAAGTAGGAACTGACGGACGCATACTGTCAGTTGAAGATTATCCGCAGATGATAGGTCCATTTCCCTCGCCAAGCTTAGATGGTACAAAGCTATATGCAATGAACACGACACCATTAAACAGCAGTACAGGCGGTCGTTCTGGACTTTGGGAATACTCAAATGGGCAGTGGACACAGATACTAAGCAATGCTGAACCTGGTTGGTACTCGCATGTTTTTCAAATGGCTGATGGTAAACTGTATTCATCGCCGTATTCGGGCATACAGGCTGTTTGGGAATTCGACGGCAATCAGATAACGGTTTGGGGTCCGCCACTGACTTTGCGACAAGCAATGTATTTTGCTGTTGTTGCAAACAGAGAGCGCACCAAGTTTTACGCTCTTCCATATCGTGATGAAACAAGGATATTGAAAATAGACATAATCAACAAGACGGTTGAACCGATAGGTCCTGTGTTTCCATCTGGTATAGTCAAGTTCCAGGCGCCTGCTTCGTATCCGTATTATCTTGGTGCAAACAATAAAATCTACATTGCACCTGCAGACCTTACACAGTACGTTGAAATTGACCCTGAGACGGATACGGTCAGGCTGTTGCACAGCACGATTTACGATGCTGATACAATGTTCGTTGGAATGACTTCTGTTTATCATGGTGAGTTGTTTGTTTCTTTACCTAACAGTGCTTCGGGTACAACGGATAGACTTTTAATCTACAATCCGATATTAGATACTTGGGTTACGACAGCTTCTACTGTTTTGTTTGATTCGAACTACTCAATAGCAGGAACAGGTGTTGACTTTTCTGATGTTCAGGGACTGAGCATGTTGAGAGCAGTATTCCCAGGGTATAAAACACTTATACTCGACTACCAGCGTCCGGTCTACAGATTACTGAAAACAAGCGCATTTACTAGGGCAAAACATTCAGATTTGGCAAGTAAAACACTGCATAATCGTGCTAAATTCAGCTGGATGCAGTCAGGTGTTAAGATAGCACGTGAGACAGAGAAAAGCATGGACGATACAGGGATTATATATGAACAACAAAAAGTCACAAGTAATGTATTAGCTCTCTTGTATTGGTCTATCAGTACGAATAAACCTATCAAAGTTACGCCTATACTAGTACATGTGAGCAAGGAACAGATTTTGAGGGACAGGACTGCTTGGCTAGTTAAGAAATTTGTAGACATACCAGATACGAATGTACTTTCAAGAAAAACACATGATGTTGAGCTGGATATCGGTTTTTACTATCTGAAGCCGGCATATGAGATGGAACATCCGAACATATGGAAGATTAACTTTGATGAATATCAACTGCAACAGAGTCTGCAGAAATTACCGCAGTTTGCAACGATGATAGTGGCAAGGCTGGACAGTGATTATGCTAACAGAGTTGTAGATAACGAAGATGCACTTGTAACAACCATGGCACGAATAGCACCACATAGCTTGAAGATAAAATACCATGTGCCAAGTTTCTACACGTTGAAAAAGTTGAAAGTAGTACTTATGCCTCCAAGGGAAATAATAAAAGACAGCATATTCGAAGATGAAAGTCAAAATGTTCGTATTGACATCACAGAATGGCTTAGGGTAAATGGATGGATTAAGGATGATTATGTTCTGATTCCACATGAAATTGTTATCCACCGCTCTGAACTTAGATTAGTTAAGTTGCACAATGCAGAGCTTATCCGCATCAGCCGTGAGTGGTATATTCTGCCTTGGGATTACTATAAAGTATACTTTGCATACGAACTCAGCCTTAATGAAGACAATCCGCTAATTAACAGGCCATTTGCGGTAAGTTCTCAAGCTGAGCTTGAACGCATACTAGGACCTGTGACACCACGCACATATGTTCAGTACGGTGCTCTGCTTTATCTCAAATGGTTTAATAATCCTGTTGGTATTCTAATCACTGATGACATTCCAAAAGCGGTAGAACAAATTAAGAACATTAAGCGGGTCTATAATGTAGCTGTTTTTGAGAGCATTGATGACGACAGCTTGGCTGAACGACTCAACGAAATTACGACAGATAGTCATCAGATAGTGTTTACTGGTTTCAAACCTCTTAACTTAATTAGTTCTCTTACCGAGAAAAAGACAATTAAGGAAATGTTGAGGAACTTCATAATCGATTTAACAAGTCCGCATCTTAGAGTGTTTCTCACACCAGAAATCAGGCTGAATGATGTCAATTCAAAGAGCAAGCAAAAAGGGCAGATAAAGTTGCCTGGCTTTGTGTATGGTGTTATTTATGGTGGACTTGTACAAAAAGATATGAGCAAGCCTATTTCACGTTTGAGTGACTTAACAAATACTGTCCATTCAACACCAATGGAATTGTATCCGGTCTATCCTGTGCCAGAAGGCTATTTATTCGATGAACTTACGAAAAATGAGCTGAGCAATTTAGGATATGTATACCTCTATACATACAACGGCATCAGGTTGAGCCATATGACAACTTGTTCGAGGAAGTCACCAGTTGAGCATGAAGATGTATTCATGCGTACAATAGACTATGTGAAGTACCTGTATGAAAGAGATGTACGGCCGAGGTTGCTTTCGAGTAATTATAACCCAGCGTTTGCTCAGAACTTGGTTGAAGAATTTTTCGCCATGCTTGCGAAAAATCAGGTGATACACAGCTATGAGTTAAAGTTTAACCAGAAGAGTGAAATAAATTTGGAAATAACTGCAGTAATTTGGCTTACGCCTGGCTTGAAATATGTAGTGCTTGGATTAGGCAGGTGATAAGTAGTGGCATCAACGCTGTCTCTCAGGACTTCTTATTCAGATACACACAAATTAACAGTTATAATTAAAACATCAGATAATGTGCAGGTGCAAATGCCTGCTTATGGTCTTGATTGGGTAGAAGTTACTTGTTACGGCGACTATACAGAGGATTCTGGCCTCAGAAGGTACTATGACTGCCGATATGTTCGACCAGATGACCCATATTCAAGTATGCTACCGATGGAAAAATTCTTCCCAGGTGCCAGTTTTACCAGTGTTACGATAAATGTCAACAAGTGGACTTATCAAGCATATCTTTTATCGCCCAGAACTGCATATATTAATCCTAAAGTAAAGTATTCCGAAACAGTTCAAACAATCAAATGTGATGGAACGGTAACTACGAATACTTACAACGGCGAGTACGTATTGACTAAAAGTGAGCTTGACAGGATTTACAACGGTGAAACTGTAACAATCACCGTTACAAGTCCGTATTCTGGACAGGTCAAGCAGCTCAATGTTAGCAAAAACGACGGTATCACCGTTTATTCACTCGGCACGAGTACTATATATGAGAATGATACAGCGAACACTTATCCGAACTTTCGATGGCAGGTTAGATTAAAACAATTACTACCTGACAACAGCATAAAAATATGGGGCACAAGTGATGTACAGTATACCACGAGCCAGACAGTTCCTGGTGGAACATATAATTTGAACTTTGACACTGTAGGAAAAGCCGTTGTCGATATTCCAACAACCACACTGCAGAAGAACTACTGTACTACACAGTATATAGATGTCTTATGGCAACCTCCAATTAAGCCGTTAAAGGTAGGAGTTGCATTAAGACATGTTAAAGAACGTTCGCTGTACGGTGAGGCTACAAAATCTGTCAGGTATGGCCCGATTTCATTAAGAGGTAAGATAAAAGCAGAAAATCGTCTGAAAATAAAAAGTGTTGATGTAAAAGCAAAAATCAATAGGGAAAAGAAAAAACAACTAACCCAATCTATGATTCAAAAAATTACCAGGGATATTTCCAATAGTAAGCCAATACAGAGTTCTACCATTTTATGGGGCGATTTCTCAATACCTGTTCCAGAGATTGAAGTATTTCCGATAGACTGGTTAACAACTGCAAGTGACTTATCAGAGACTACTAGAAGTAGAATAGACAGGCGCAGATATCAAAATGTGGTAATCAGCGAAGTCAGGTCGCTTGTTCGCACTATACCGACGTTTAACGGAGAACCTATGAAATTCGGTAGTTTTGCAGGTGTTGAATTTCCATTAGACACACCAGAATATATCGAAATCGTCGATTATTTTGTCTATCTTTTTAAACCATGGTCGGGAACAGATACTGTATTCTATGACCCATTTCTGCCATCGGACAGGTGGATTGGTGACATTATAGATGTAACACAATTTGTTAAAACGGTACATAGGTTGCCATATCGAGGAGAAACAAATGTACAAAGTATTAAGACAAACATTCCAAATTTTGATACGCAATCGTTCAATGCACCTGATGACTTTACTGTCGGAGTGGTTTTTATTGTTAAGCCGAAAATGGGACATGCTATTTATAACAGGCTTTACTATCTGGATGATGAAGTTGTTAAGAACGTGAATTTAGAACTGAGCGTGGTTAATGATTGGTACTGGCTAATTCGAAGTAAGCCAACAGGTATGGGACTGGCGTTTTATCCTGTTTACTCAATAGATGAATATGCTGACGCATTTGAAAGACTTGCAAACGAACACGAATTTTATCAATACATCTTTGCTGGAGTACCTGAATACAGCGTGAAATTTGAGAAAGTGATTCGTCAAAAACGATTGCCTGTAATGTTGTGGTTCCTCTCAAACTATTTCACAATTGGGCAAAACATCGAAGGGTGGTTAAGAACTCCAAGTAGCCGAATTGTGCTCTTGCCGAATCAAAAAGCTCAAATCAAGATTGGTAGCGAAACTTATTATGGTGGAGATAGTTTAATAGCAGGTGCATTGATATTCAATTGGTACAAAGAACTGTTCATGAACAACAAAGTCAAGACAGAGTTTATGCCTATTGTTAGGATAACTCAAGCCGAGCGAATCGATATGCCAAATTCACTTGTAAAAGTCGGGCATACGTATGGATACGGACAATTAGTTACGTCGGACAACAATTTCAGCATGAACTACTATTTCATGTCGTTTGTTGACTATATTACCTTTAGAATCTACAGAGAACTTAAGAACAGATTCAGCGGAAATCCGTACGACGTGACTGTGAAGAGCATAATTGGTCGTGGTCTTAGTGAAGATGACATTCGCTCGCTGATTGAACAAATCATGAATGAAATAGTTTTGCAAGTAGAAACTGAATGGAACATTGAAATAAAAGAAATAGATGTAGATAAGACGGGTGTAACGCTCAATCTGAGTATTAATGAACAGAATTTTGCACTAAATTTGTGAGGGGTGATATAACATGCCTACAACTATTATTTCGATTCGTCAGGTATGGGTAAATTTTTGAGCAGTAATCCCAAATCTAGATTCGACATTAGCTGTTATAGATGGACAGGTTGTTGGGTTTTTCCTGCTCAAACACTCGAGGCTACTCCTAGAGTTTTGTACTATGAAGAAGTGAAAACTATAAAGTGCAACGGTAGTTCATTTAACACCAAATATACTGGTTCTAAGAGTCTTACATATAGCCAGTGGTACCTACTTTACGAAAGTGGTACAATTAATATGTCGGCAACAGGACCGTATTCTGGTAGAAGTTACAACTTTACTGTAGTGCAAAGTTCAAACAATTACAAATTAGCAGAGCTTCTTACAAAAGAGGTGATAGAAGTTGGCGTGGGTTGAACTATATTCGGCAGGAACATATATGATACATACAAGTAACGTTAATGGACTAACGGTCAACATATATTTTGATGTTGGGCAATCAGTACTCGCTTCAAATTATGGAGTTACAAATATACAATTTTGGTGTCTTTCTCAAACCGCACCTAACAAGTATTCACAATGTTTATGGGTTTGGCCGGATTGGAATGCTGGACCTGCCATTGCCAAATTTCTTTTTGGTTCAAGGGCTAACGGTAGCTTTACGTATGATATGTCAACCAATTCAATAACTCCCAGCACATCAGTTTCTTTTACCCCCTGGGCTTATTGTGTGGAACAAGTATCATTACGCAAGTGTAATGGTAGTTTGCAGAACACGGAATACGATAGTTCTGTTGGCTTAACACGCAGCCAGTTTGACACAATATACAGTTATGGGAATGTTAGCAGAAGTATTAAGGGAGCTTACACGGGTCAATGGTACAATGTGAACTTAAATTTATCAACGCCACGACCGTATGTTTTAAGCACTATTTCGCAATATGAAGCTGGTACAAGCAATACATACCCGAACTACAGATGGGCAGTTCGGTTGTATTATACAAATTCAAGTGGTCAGAAGGTTGTTGTGGATGAAAGTTTGTCCCAGTACACACAAAGTAGGATTATTCCAGCTGGGCTGTACACTCTTACTTTCCCAAAAGTTGGAAAAACGCAACTGAATATTCCAGCAACGACATTAACTCAAAATTATTGTACGACTCAGTATATAGAAATTCAATGGACACCACCAACAAAAGTATTGAAAGCTTTGATTAAAATTAAAGGTGTTCAAAGTGTAAAGTCTCTCAAACATCGGTTTAAGATACGTAAACCAGCCAAGGTAACACTATCATCAAGTATCGAAGCACATGTTCCGATATCCAAAAATATTTATTCACGTGCAAAATGGCTATTTAGCAAAACTGGTAGCCATCTACAAGATAGTGGAGTTTATGTAAAAAAGGCTGTAACAAAGAATATTAAGGTATCAGTACAACTATTCAGCAACATTCCAACTCATCACGAACCATTTGTTTCTAATTTCTTTGTCGACAGGCGTGAGCTTATAGAAAGCCAAAATAAATTTACAGATACTATTTTCATTGGTCGCTTGAAATACATAATCGAAGGTGACAATGCTTATATAGGCACATTCTACTCAGGCCAAGAAATTGTGGGCAAACACGAGGTAATTTTGACAGTACCGGTTTATGGAAAGTTGCCTAAGAACGTAAAAGTTTACTTAATACCTGAGAAACAGCCAGCTCCCAGACCATACAGCGAAGAATATCTCAAAAACTTAGGTTTCGAAGGAACAGTAATGCCTAATGAATATCTCGAGATAACTCAATGGCTCAGAAGAAAAGGCATGATTGGCGATTATTCTGTTACTTTCCATGAAGTTTTCGAATTCAAGCCAGAGGAACTCAACGACTTAGTTAATGTCAACTTTAAGCTTAGGTACAAGCAAGGAGTTTACGTGCCTGATTATACTAAAGTTTCCGTTTATGTGTGCTACGAAGCTGATTACAGAGAGGATTATGAAGTCTTTGGCAGGCATGTAGTTATTGAGAATGAAGAAGACATACTGCGCTGGTTCGGTCCTGCTGAATTACCGAACGAGTTAGCCTATGCAACAAAGATTTACCTGAAGGAAACAGGTCAGCCTGTTGCGGTAATTCCTGTGCGTGAAAATGAAGACCCAATTTCGATATATGAATACCTCAATCACTACCAGCGCTTCAACAAAGTAGTTATATTAGCTCCAATTACCGATTATGTAGCAAGCAACCTGCTTGCGATACTTGCTGTTGCAAATAAACAGTACAAGCTTTATACATTTGGTCTTGCACCAATTGATGATTTTAATTACATCTATGATATGGCAAGTACAATCAATACGGATGAAGTTGTACTTTTTGGTCACAGAATACTTAAGTACAAAGGCACGGCACTGCCAGGGTATTATCTCGGAGTTCTATATTTTGCCTATCACAAGAAAGGGCTGACGTTCAACCAGCTCAACGATGAAGTTATTGACATACAGAATTTGACATTTGATGAAACTATGCAGTTGGCTAACGCCGGTGCTTATGTGTTCATTAATAACAGCATATACAACGCCAGTACACTCGGCAAAACAGAAGACATGATAATTGAAGATGTGCTGAAATATGACGCAAACGAAATTGTCTGGCAGTTGAGGCGTGACGTAATGAGTAAGTTCAAGTATGCAAGCGATGTGTCTTTTGTTGAGCAGGAATTAAGAAAATATCTTGACACTCTTGTCAAAAACAAAAAGATTTCTGGATACGAATTAAACATTGACGGATATAAAGTGAATGTCATTCTGAACCTCAGTGGCAGACTGCTTCATGTAGACATGAGTTTTGCAAGGTGAGGTCGAACATCATGGTTCTATCAGTTGCAGACAGTCTGTTGATACCAGTTCAAGTAGTTGGAAGGCATCTTGCAGAAGATGAGGCAACACTTAAGGCGATAATTTCATCGTATAACGTTATTTTGTTGCAGAATCCAGAAACTGCGGTTGTACAGACACTAACTGCTGATGTGCAGTTTCCAACATATGCCATTTATTCATATGTTCCAGTTTTGAATAGTTCAGTATTTACAAATCTAGCAGTGCACAGTCAGTGGAATGCCAAATGGATTATTCTACCGCTCTCTGTTAAGGAGATAAACGAACTCAACCGGCATTTACGGATGTTTCACACTACAGATAGTGAAGCTAGTATACCTGGCAGTGAAGTCAGCAGTTTTATCTACAGCGTTCTAAAAGTTCGCATTAATCTGGCGAACATACCGCTCCTGGATGGCAATTCTTTAACTTTTGTTAATGTTCTGACATTACGACCACATGAATATCTTCAAGCACTTCCTGGCAGAATAGTTTTTCCTGATAGTGCAGATTTGTGAGGTGGTGAACAGAGTGCCAGATATTGACGAACTTTTGTATAGCGATACGTACGGCTATGAAACTGACACTGTGAAACAGCAACAAAGCAATTTTATAGAAGATATAGTCGAATCCATAAATAATTGGCTTAATACAGTTATTTTCGAAGGCACGATAGCTGAATGTCGCAATATGGGCGTGCCACAAATCGATGGTAGCACGCCTGTTAGTTTAGTTGCTTCATTTACTGATGTACTTCTGCATACGATTTTGAAAACTGGCTGTTATTTAGTCTATTCAAGTGAGATAGTCGAGGCAGTTTACGGTTTGCCGGTGAACAAGGATGGACCTTATGGTGATTTATTCAAAACAGGTGATGTATCTAAACTTGACATAGGAAGCTACAAAATAATAGTTACACGCCGTGGTGCATTAAACATAATTGCCAAGGTAAGGGAGCATATCCTTCAGATAATTGAACAGCTGAAAATTCTAAAAGCTTTAGTAGATACGACAACAGACATGAGCAGTTTTCTTGAGGGGTATAAAAAGGTATTTGACGCTATAACAAGTGCAATTGCTCAATACAACAAAAAAGAACTTGATAAAGCTGCAAAGTTGCTGGAGAATCTGCGTAAAGAACTTGAGGCATGTGAAAAGTTGAAAGAGCTCGAGACAATAACAGATGCAAACCTGCTCATGTTCAGCTGTCAACTTAAAGCAGGTACGGGTTCGTATAGAAAACTCATAAGAGACATTCAAAAGGAATACAAAGATGACCCAGTTGCGCTGGTCATTTTTACGGCTTTAGTATCAGTGCCGTCAATAATAGCAAATATGTTGAAGCTTTTCGGAATTAATGTGATGGTTGGGAACAATCCGGTTGGAGGTTGGTTAAGAACGTTTACAGGAAGTACTGAAGACATAGAGGTATTTCTGACAAGTGATGAAGTTGAAGCTGTTATCAAAGCTCTTGAAGAGTTAGACAAAGGATTAGAGGCTGTAATTGCGCTTTCACCACAAATGTCTGCTTATTATGTTGGTGCAACGAACCTAATAGATGCAGTCACTCAAATACCAAATGAGATAACCAAACTAACAGCGGAAATATCAAAAGCTATAAGCGGTGAATCGACAGAGAGTGCACTGACTTTAGGTAATACATTATACAGCTTACTCAAGGCATACTATGAAGTTGCCAAAACCTATATCGGAATCCGTGGTAGCATAGAAGAAGCTATCGATGTGATTGTTGCGCCAGAAGAACATTTCAAGGAAGCACAAAGACAGCTTCAGCAACAGGCGAGTTTGTATCCGCAAGTAACGGATGAAATCAAAAAGCGTACAACCGCTTCGCAAAGCACCGACAACCCTGTGAAATCTATAGACTTCGATGCAACCAAGACAAGGCTTGTGCTGAACAGATAGTGAGGTGGTCAAATGCAGAAAATATCGATATTGAAGTTTTCAGATGCGCTGTCTCAACTGCCTAATGAACTGCCGAAAATTTTAAGGTATCTTAATCCTGCTACTGCACCAATATATGAACATATGGAAAAAGCATACTTGACCGCATTTTCTTGGAATTTCGATTTTGACATTTCTGACGGCATTCTTACAATTGCTTCTGACAGATATTCATTTTATACAGATAGTGCTTGGCTACACAACCTGTTGAACGGCACAAAAGAGCAGCTGAATTTAGTACAGCGACAGGTTGCTAACGATGGTGGTAAAATAATAACAGCCTACCAGTTTGAATTTCCTTACTTTCTTGCTTACGGTGATTTCGTTGTAGAATTGAACAATTTCAGGTACATAGACCTTGTATGGTGCAAGTACGCAATGTATACTCCGTTTTCATTCGGCTCACAACCAGATGAATGGGCAAATATTCTCAACAGCAGTTTTGACGGGCTGACATCAGCTCTGAAAAAGGTTAAGGCGTACTACAGTCTTAAAAACAATTACGAATTATGGGACTACAACAAATTTGCCAGTTATGTTGAGTTTCTCAAAGATGATGTTCCGTTTATTGAATATGACGGAATAGTCGGGAACATTACCGAAACAGAGGAAACCGTTGCAATTGAAATAAAGCAAAACATACCTCATGAAAGGTTCCCGTGGGTGTTGAGTGAACAAACTGTTGTACAGGAGATTCCAAAGATGGGCGGATATGAGCTGAACATACAGGTAGGTCAAGAAGTGTGTTACGGCACACCAATATATAAGGAGTGGATGAGCAATGTTATTGCTATATAAGGAGTGGATGAGCAATGCGTGATATTTTCAATCAAGCGACGAGGATAATACAATGCACGATAACTGAACTTGACCTTGAGAAATACGAAATGACGCTCATGTGTCCGCAGACTGTCCGCGGTGAATACAGAGTTGCAGTTCCGCTACTGAATGCAGGTAATGCGTTCGGACTAACAGTGGTGCCTTCCAAAGGACAAATAATTACTGCAGTTTACGACGGTGCTAACGTACTGCCACTACCTATTATGCCAATGGAAATCGACGGCTCGTACAGGGCAATGCGACCGCTGAATGCCCAGCCAGGCGACCTATATGCAATTTCGCTACGTTCAGGAATCATATTGAAAGAAAAATACGCACAAATTTTCGTTGTGGATGAGAATAACATTCCAAGGTATGTTACACTACTCAGCAAACAGAATGATGAGCAAGAAACTATAGAACTGGAAGCAGAAATCGATTATTTCACATTGAAAGCAAAAAACTGCTATATAAGCTGGAACAAACATGGTGAAGAAGAAAAATTAAATGCCGAGATAGGTGATTGGAAGTTGGTAGTAACTGCAGAAGGAATTCAAATAACCCATTCCTCAGGTGCAAAATATCTGATTGGTTCAGAACAGTTCAGCGCTGATACTGGGAAAGATAAATTCGAGCTGAATGATGGTTTCAAGTACGAAGGGGCAAACGGAAGTATTAGCCTAATAAATGGGGAACTCAAAATCTCAGCTGAGAGGCTTGTATTAGATATTTCCGATGAGGTGAGTATCAACGCTGGTACACTAAAAGTGAATGCCAACAATATATCAACAGATGCACAAAGCTACGAACTTAATAGTAGTCAGTACAATTTAGACAGTAGCAGTGCAAAGCTGAGCAGTGCAAATATGAGTTTGGATGTAGCAAATGCTAAAATCAATGGAGTCATAAGCGGTTCGGGAACTGTCACATACAGTGGTAATGTCAATGTTAATGGACTGCTGATGAGAAATGAAATAAGCGTGATTGATGAAGTTCAATTTACGACTTTCAAAACAGCGCTCAATTCACTTTTACAGACAATGGCTTCGCAGTATAGTGCACACACGCACGCTGTTGCAGCAATTGGTGCTGGTGCAACTGCTCCGCCTATACCTACGATGATTGTGGCACCACTGCCATGAAAAAGCCCGGGAATAACCCGGGCTTTCTTTTTTTCTGATATTCTATTATGCCGTTTCTTCGTCGTAGAGGAATGTGATTGTTACATTCTGCAATAATGTTGTTGTGGTTATCTTCGAATCTGTTTCGTTAATTCTGAGTTGGAAGAGAATGTAATCTGTCAAATAGTCTGAACCTGACAATGTTGGGTTGCCAAGCGAGAGGTATGTAGTTGTATCTGAAGGATTAATAAGTTGCGCATCTGCATTATTGTAATATGTGGTAAGTGTTGTATCTGTTGCATCTGCATAATACTTTGCATCGCTCAGCGAAAGGTCGGAATCTCTATTAAGTGATTCAATGCTTGAAGCGGTTCTGACAACGACTGCTGCACCTTTTGCAACTGTACCTGAGATATACATTCTAACGTTGGAAATGATAGTATTTTCATTTGGGTCATTGACGAATCTGAGTTTTGTGATAAGGATACCAGACCTTGCATAGTTGTTTCCATCAACGATAATTTTGTAATTTGAAACGTTAGAACTTGTTACGTATTCAGTTGTTGGAGCTGACAAATAGAGTTCGGCATCAGCATCTCCAGATGGATTTTCAACTGGACTTGCAACATCACCGGAAAAAACCTTGATGTACGCTGACCTCATTTAAAAACACCTCCTAAAATTTATTGTGCATTCTGAGTATTTTCCTTAAACCATAGTACGTTGATAAAATCCTATTGACATCGCTTTCAGGGAATTGCTTAGCAACTTCTTGAACATTTGGTCCTTTAAAGACAAACAATATTCCATTTGGTGTGGATTCTATCTCGTAGTCTCGGTAACCATGAGTTATTAGAAACGTTGCTAAATCTATATCACCCGTCTTTAAGATGTCATTTTCACTCATACTGTTCCCTCCCCTTGCCATTCTCGACAATAACCATAGGCAAACCCATCTCAACATATTTATGATTTTTTACTGGTAAACAGTAGCGTACTGTAATTGTTTGGGGATTAACAACTATGATAACTGGTATTTGTACCGTCATGCTCATAATCAATCAAATCCTATACTCTTCGACCTCGTTACTTTTTTCTTTTTCTTAGTACCTTCCGTATTCTGTTCTTCAGCTGGAATTTCTTGTGCAACTTCTTTTTTTGGTTCTTCAGATGGTGTTTCTTCAGCTATCTGAACTGGTGCACTTTCAACTACTACTTTGTCGCTTTCAGATGTTAAAGAAATCGAGCCATCTTCGTTCTGCTCAAGCTTCATGGTAACTGCTTTAGTTGTTTCTTTGATTTCAACAATGCCAAGTTTTCTATACTCGTGCAAGACAGCCTTTACCTTTTCGTATGTCTCATCATCAAGATAGGTTGTTTGTTTTGGTTTCAGCTCAACATTAGCAAATGGCAGTCTGATAATCCCTACACTCTTGTTCACAACCTCTGGCATGTAGTTCCCTCCTTTTCTCAGATAATCCCCTGCCCTTCATCAGGCAGGGGTCTATCTTGTGCTATTATTATGATAACGTAAGTTTCACAACTGCGTTGGCATTTCCGATGCCAGCACCTATGTTTTCCCACATCTTAAACTTGATGAGGTCGTATTCAGTTATGAGCTGGAATTTGACGTCCTGGTCGAGCAGGAATGCATGACCGAGGAACTTTGGTTCTGTGAATGCATAAGCGTTCTTCTGACCTATGATTTCATACTTGTTCGTTGTGACAAATTTCTTACCGAGCAATGTGTTGTATTTGTATCCGTCGATGACAACTTCTTTCAAGAGTTCAGAACCGAGTTGTGCAAAGTCCCACTTGAGTATGTGATAGAACATGCTGAGTGGCATAAGCACAACGTCAACAACGAGTTTCTTTTCAGTCATCTTGTCGAGTATGTTTACAAAGTCGTCTCTTGTGAACACTGTGTTCGAGATGTTGTCGTTGACTATATTTCCAGAAATTTGGACTGCTTCGTCACATGCTTTTATGAAGTTTCTGTCTTCAGCTGCTTGAATTTCTTTGTCGAGTATGTCTTTAAGAATTGCCGTGATTGGAGCTTTATATGTTAAAAGTTCTGGTTCACGGTATTGGTGTTCGACTGAGCTGATTGTATAGAATGTTACTGCGTACCTGTCTGCACCAACGTATTTGGTTGGCACTCCACCCCTGAAGTCGATTGTTACTGCTGCTGGTGCGTCAGGTTCTATATCGATTATCTTCATTGGGCTTCTGTGGTCAACTGCTCTATCGAGTTCAGCTGGTGTAATCAATCTTGGTGGGAGTATCTTTCTGAAGAATCCCTCTTCCCTGAGTTTCAGCCTCAAGTATGTTTCTGTGTTGTCTACAACTTCTTCAAGACCTTCTGCTGTCTTTATGAGATTGATGAACGTCGAGTTAATTACTGATGGGTTGGGATTAAGTTCAGCTTCTTTGTAGAACATCCTGCACACCCCCTATCTTATTTGAACTGAACAGTCAAGAGTACGCCGGCTGGTGCCTGTGCATTTGGTGTAACTTGTTCGACGTATCCAATGACTTCGTCTTTAAGTCCATCTTTCCAATCTTTCTTCTTGAGTTTTCCCTTTGTAGAAGCAACAAGGGCATCACCTGGTTCGTATGTGCCTGACTCAACTTGGTCAGTTACAAACCTCATATCACCGAATGCAATACCAACTGTACCAGAAGCAATTGTTACTGGTTCGTCCTGGTCGCTGAGAACAACATAGACTGGAGAATAACCTTCTGTTGGTGGGAGAACTATTTGGTCATTAACAACAGTTACAATCATACCAGGTTTCAGCTTGACTGTAACTGTTGAGGCAACTGGCTTGCTGAACACAATAAGTTTGTCAAGAGCCACTAAAAGTTCGAACATGGACTTTGCCATTTACGTTCACTCCTTTCTTTATAGTCTTACAAATTTGCTTTTGAAAGCAGGAATTCTGTTAATGGGTCAGAAGCTGAGTAGTTCATGCCAGAACCTGTTGGTTCACCTAAATTTGCAAAGGAATGCATGAATTGTTCATGCATTTCGTGTGCCATTTTTGTGAGTTCTGGAATGCTCTTTTGTTTTAGTTCATCTTGAAGCCTTAATACATCACGTGCATCAAGAGCTTCAATTTGTGCTTTCTTTTCCAAGATATCTCTAATCAATTTTTCTTTAATGGGATTGTTTCGTTCGCTGGCTTCCTTATCTTCCGAAGCCGTCTTTTCAGTTTCTTGCTCAGCTGATTTTAATTCTTCAAGCATTGCCAAGTACTGTTCTGGCAATTCATCGATTTCTTCTAACACTTCCTCAGCCGTTTTTTCTTGTTCGCCTGTCTGAACTATCAAATTGTAGAGTTCAGAAAGTATATTTTCAGACGCAAGCTTGGTCAGTTCATCATCGGCATATTGATTGATTATGAACTCGAAAGGAATAGACGCAATTTTTTCAAAGGCGTATAATGGGTCAAACTGCGCAAGCTCGGCTAGATACTGTGCTGCGATTTTGTGCTGTGACATCAGCTTCACCTCCTTTTCTGCGCAGTTTCCTTTATTGGTTAGATGTAAATTGTGCGTGTGCTTGCTCGACAATTATTGCAATTTCTGGAATGTTGTCGACCATTTGTCTTGTGCCTTCGTCGAGTGAGTTGTACCATGCAACAACTTCTTCTGGCGTCATGTCAAGCAGTGCTTCCCTGAGTTCCATTGTTTGCTGAACTTCAGGGTCTTCGTCCGTTGATTCGTATTCAAAATCTGGTGTATCAATATCTTCGAATGCTTCAAACTCTTCTTCTGGAATACCTTCCGGTGCTACCTCTGCAAGTTGCTGTTGAACCTGTTCAAGTTCTTCAGCTATCTTTTCAAGATAGCCTTCTGCCAATCCATACCCAAAAATCTTACCAAGTTCGTAGGCTTGTCTTTCCTCCGCTTTCTTAAACATATTCGTACCTCCTTTTCACCTAAAGTGTAGTTCGTTGTTATTAGTTTTCGCTCTGCGAGCGAACCGCTGAAATATTAACATCTAAAGAAAAATATGTTGAACACTATCACTAGAAAGATAGCAATCAACCAATGCTCTTAATTCCGGCTGTAAAATTCGTCATAGCTGACTGATGACCTATCATTCTCGGGTCGAGTACAATTTTTTCAGGCTGTACCGGTCCGAGTGAAGCATCGCTTAAGTATTCCTTCAGCTTTGCGATAAGTAAAGGAATAATGATTGCGCTGATTATAAACAACAACGTTGGTGATAATGCAGCTGTCTTCGGCATTTCGAAACCAGGATGTGCAATCCTTGAAAGTGCTACCAAGTCGAACAAATCTTCATTTGCAGTCTTAGACGGCAGGTAGATGTGCAGCTTTTTCGTTTCTCTCACGACAATCGGTCTGAGTTTTGTAACGCTGAGCACTATTTTTGTTGCCTCAGCGTTCGGTTCAACTTGCGAAACAAGTCTAACTATTGTGGAAGGCTTAGAGACATAAAATGTCCTGAAAATTTCATCAAGTTCTTCAGGTCTAAAGTAAATACCAGCATCACTTGCATAAGCCAGCAGTTTTTCAGGACCGAACATAGTTAAAAGCCTGTCGAGAACCTTTAGTGGAAGAAGAGGTCTGTCTAAAGTCATTTTTCGTGCAATTATTCCACGATTGATTATATTGTCGAGTAGCGTTACCGCTTCTGCCGGCACTTCTTTCCTTATCTCGGAAGTTTTTATACTTGCATTCGGCAGTGCAACAGCAGAATCTTCTGCAACCTTCAACAGCACCTTAGCTGTCGGGTCGGCACCTCGCCTAACGAACGAAATATCGAAAAATTTCGGATTTGGGTTGATTGCGTAAACCCTGCGTCCATCTTCCAAAATTTCGTTCATATGGTGCTTCAAGTGGTCGCAGTATTCAGCTCGAGTTTTAGACTTGTGACCGCATATACTGCATATGTCGTATTCGACCTTACAGCCCATGGAAACATCAACAGGTTCATTATTTAATAACCGTTCAAGAATGTCCTGTGCTTTGTGTCGCTCAACTTGGATAACAAGCTCAGCTCTCTTCATCCTGTCATTCCAAAATGCTTTTATAACTTTCCCATAAGCTTTAGATGGGTCTTTGTTTTCATGCAGTCTAAAAACATGGGCGTCCTCGAACGTCTTGTATGCCTTTTTAAGTTCCTCTTCAGGAAAGTAATCCCCATTTCTATTTGGACCCCAATATTCACCAGCGCCAAGAGCAACAACAAGACAGTAGAAGTACTTGTCGTTAGGTTGTAGTTTGGAGATATATTCTTTTGCCTCGCTTGTAGTCTCGATTAGTGCTGCAGTCTTTACTATTCGTCCTTCGTTTAGCAGTACAACATCGGAATGCTGAAAATCGCTTGTTGAGATTTCTTTAAATATCATAGAACTTCACCTCAACTTATTCGTACAACTTGTTTGAGTTGCATTATATATGCAGGGTCAAGACCTCCATAAAGGATTGCTCTTCTAACTACTTCTTCTACAAGAGCCATGTCGGCAAGAATCTCTGGAACGTGGATTTTGAGCTGGTTTAGGTACTTTTCTACCTCTTCTTTAGACCAGTCGGGATGTTTCATTGTCAGCTGTTTAGCAATAGCAGGTGTATTGATTGAAGAAACCTGTACTTTTTTCTTAAGTTTCTGCCCCATTTTTCCTACCGTACCTGCGATGGCAAGCCCGCTGGAAATTATGCCTAAAGTGGTTGATACTGCGTTGAGTGTTTTCATAGTATCAGGCTTGATATTTAGTCCTGCTTCCTTGTTCATTCCAAATTCTTGCTCGAAGCTTTTTTTAAGAAGTTCAAAATCACTCATTTCAAGCACCCCTTTCTTGCTAAAATCTCACGCATCGACCTTTTGAAAATCTTTGCAGTTTTTGTAAAATAGACATTAGCATACTCTGCGAAATCTGGATTCTGCTTAACGAATTTCTTAAGTGCTGAAGCAATTTTAAAGAATTGTCCAAAGGTTTTTTCGGCTTCAATGTATTCATCTGCAAGTTCGGCAACCTTACTTAGCAGTTCAGCTGTACTTTCAGGTGAATATTGACCAGTCAGTTTAGCAACTTCACTTTTTAGGCGGTACCACTGTGTACCTGAAATTTCATTCATTGAACCCAGCTTCAGCATTGCCTGTTCTAAGGAATTTAAATCATATTGGGCAATGCGCTTTTTAACAGAATTGAGTGCAGTTGCATTCCCCTGTTCAGAAGCTTTTTTGACTAATTGAGTTATTTCGTATGCGTCTTTCAGGCTTGCCTTCTTTTTCAGTTCAACTGGTTTGGGTTGAACTTGTGAGTAGATTCTTCTAACATATTCAATTGCTTCTTGAGGCACATCGTTCTGTCTAAGAATTGCAACAAGTTCGTTTTCTTTCAAACCGACACTTTTGAGTTCAGCAAGAACTTCTCTGAGCTGTTGTTCGGCAGTCGCTAATTTCATCAGGCTTGCCTGAACTTCTTCGCTTTTCTGCATGAGCTCATTTGCTATTTTCTGGAATTGTATGTGTTTCGTTTTGCTGACATCAATTTCGTAAGTTAAATTAGGTGCAGCTTGTTTCTCGAGCGTTTCGAAGAATGGATTATACAAATCATCTAAAAGGTAGTCTTCTTCGTTTATTTCCTCTTCTTGTATAAAGCTTGCTGTCTTTTCAGTCGCAACTGGCTCACCTTTAAGGAGTTTGTCTACTATTTCTGGCTTTGCAATTGGGAATTCAACAGTTTTATCTGGATGTGTCTCAAAGAGCTTCTGAAATACAGCACGGTTGACCTCGTTGATTAAGATGTTCCTTTGTCCTGAGTTCATCGAATATTCTCTTGCTGTCTGGGCAACAAGTTCATTTAAATCCAGTGATGGATTTTCCAAAAACTGCCTTGCGATATGGTCTGCGAGCATTAAGTAGGTTTCTTTATTCATTGCTTAGCCCTCCTTTAGCTTCTTGTTATTGCTTGCTTGCCGACATCAATTGAAGCTATTGTGTAGCAGAAATTCAGTGCATGTAGCAAGTCATCTGTCTTTCCTGGTGCTTTATTGTACATCATCACATTATTTTTGTTGTAATCGACAAATACGTTCAGGAAATCCTCTGAAAGATGCGACCAATCCGAATATCTTGGGAATGTTGTTTCTACACGCTTAATAGCCATGAACGTATTTGTCAGTGTTTCAGTCCTATTGAGTATGAATTTGTTTCCTTTGTTGTCCCACTTGATTATTTCTTTTTGGTTTGCTGAGTAGTACATCTCGAACAGCTTACTTTCATTACCAAGAGTCTCTCTGATTGTTGCGTTCGCACCGCCTGAACCTACTCCCCAGTCTGCACCAATGAGCTTAACATGAAACTCACGAGCAAGACGAATTATATCCTTCATTGCCATTGTTATTTCTGTCTCCAAACCTTGATAACGTTTCATATAAACAACTCTGAACTTTCCATTTATGAACGTGCCTATGACAACTGCAGTGTAAGAACCTGTATCCGATGTGCTAGTTGACCAGTCAATTCCCATGTAAGTCGGCATGTTGTAAAGCACAACAGGGTCGTATTTTTCAAGCAGTGGATAGTTGTCAGATGCTTTGATTAAATCTTCACGAGTTAAAACGTTAGCAGCATCAGAATACGGTAAAGCTAAGACTTCGTTATAGAATTTAGTCTTTGGATATTCCATGTACTTGCGCCATATACTGTCCCAGGAAATCCACGGTGCGATAACTTGTGGTAATCTAATAGCTTTAATGTATGCATCTGAGACCATATCTACCCAAAGCCCGTTTTTTGGATTAATCAGTCTTCCACATTTGTTGCACACTAATCCTTTAGGCTGTAAGTTCCGCTCATCTATTATGTTCCAATTATTGCAGTGCTCACACTTGATTACCCACTCAGTTTGTGTACTTCTGTCCCAAAAAAATTCAATTGTTGTCTGCTGGTGTTTGGGCGTCCCTGCATAGACTCTGTGTCCATAGCTAGAGTGTGACATTGTTTCTTCAATAACAGGGATGTTGTCGTAGAGTATGTCCTGAATTTCGTCGATGTATACAGCATCAGCGCTCTTACCCCTTATTCTATCGGCTGTTAGAAATGCATAAGCAAGCATTATTCTGCTACCGTTGGTAAAAGAACGTTCATAGACACGCCTTGCAACACTGCTGTTGACGTAGTATTTCTGAATGAACTCACTTGAGTTGATGAATTCAAGTAGCTTTTGTGATGAAAAAGTGCGTGTCTGTTCAGCTGACGGTGATACGTACAATTGCTGGAAGTGCGGTATAAGTAGTGCATAAGCAATCATTCTAGCAGCCAGAGTGGTTGATTTTTCGACCTGACGTCCTGCTTTCAGCAGGAATGAGGTATGAGCACCGTCGTAGATTTTACGCAGGTAATCTCTTCCTTCAAGTGAGAACGGCTTGCCGTTGATTTTGAGTATCTTCTCAACAAAATAGCTTGGTCGTATGGTTATTTCCATATCATCCCTCCCCCTGCACACAATAGTTTTAGCATTTTTGGCTTAGAATGTTGGAAATCGACTTGGATTGTGAGTTGAGTTAAAATAGACAAACAGGAGGTGTCGTTGATGGCAGTCTACTTTCAGCAGTTTCAGATTACTAAGAACAAATATGTAAAGCCAGTTTATACTCTAACAGACATCAAAGTGTACAATCCGCAAATAAGTTGGGATACTGTTGAGTTTTCAGCACTTGCCGACATAAGCGACTGCATAGATATACTCAACAAAATGAAAAATTACAAAGCTGATTCGCCCTTTACCGTTGGTAACTTAACATTTGTGCCTGAGAATGTTTCCGTTTCGCTACAGATGAATTCGCTGTTTGGTACAATCAGTGGTATGGGCTATCCAATTACGAACAAAATAGAAACTACATCACTAAGCACATCAGACAGTTCACCAGTGGTTACGCTCAAAGCAACTGTTGGTGCCGAGCAGGTGTTCCTTGCAAATTACAGTGCTACACTTACAATTGCAACGACAAAACACATTACAAATATAGGCTACGTCGTCGTAGTTTACAGTGCTCTGCCGATTGAGTTCGAAGCAAGTATCTACAGTCCCAAAGGAGATTCGTTTGCCGGTTCGTTAAAGGGCAGTAATTTCAGCTTGGATAGCATAAAGGTCGGTAAAACTAACTGGGAAAAAATTATCAAGGAAAATGGAATTATAACCTCCGAGAGCACATCAAATATTGTTGGTGGAACTTACAAGACTATTTGGGGTTTTTATGCAACTGAGGTGAAATGAGATGTTGAAGATTATCGACAGGTTGTTTCCCTTAATCAACATGCTCAGGCGCATGTTGCAGATTGATGTCCAGACGAGAGTGTACATCGTTAATAAAGCGAATAACGTTAGTGGAATAATTCCAATATGGAAACAGCACAATCATGACAACATGTACATAAAAAAAGGTACTGTTGTTGCCAAGACTAAGGCTCTTGGTTATTCCGAGTTGCCGTTTGCTCTCAGTACCCACACGCACAGCGAACTGGTGCCTCAGAGAAACAACGGGCAGTCGGTGGTTGCTACAGGTGATTATAAAGGCATGCCCATAACGTACATTAAAACCGATATTTCACGTTCACTTAACAACTTAATGAGTTACGCACTTTCACTTAATGAGCACCAGCATAAAGATTACATGCTGAAGCAGAAAATTAGCAATACAGAAATCATATATACTTCAAAAGCACGAAGTTTAGAAACGGAAGGCAATCAGCCTTCGCTACTGGAACACAACCACAGCCAGTATGCTTTGAGGTTTAAAAAAGTAGATTTTGCTAGTTCTCTAAAGGACTTATCGGGTCAGTACAGTCCTGCTTCTCTTTCGAAACTTGGGCACATTCACGATGAATACAATATAGAAAGCATATACAAGAGTAGGAATTCGGGGATTGAGAGAGCAGTCAAGCCTGCGTTCAAATTAATACGTGCGGACGACCCTAATGATACAGGTGAGGAAAAAGAAATAAGTGTAAGAATACCATTTCTCACAGGTCGCAGGTGGCTACCTGACAACATGCTGGCTACACAGCTGGTTATCAATAAGACGGTTTGGTTCTATAAAAGGTTTTACAATGCACTTTCTTACTATGTTGCAAATGATGCGAGTTTTCATGAAATAATACTGAGGAAGAAAGCGCTAACAGGCGGAACTATCTTTCTCTTCTTCAAAGTTGAAGCAAATCCCATCGTTTTTGCTAGGATTTTGATTAACAAGAAGCACTACAGCTATTTTGCCACATACGAACAGATAGATACGACAAATTTACCTGTCGAAGCTTCGAATTACTTGGGAATGGTAACAGGAAGGCGATTCAATAACGCTACAAGTTTTCAGACATATGTTAGAGGCATTAATACCAATCTCAGTGTAGCACAGTCGATGATTAGAATGCTTTTCGACTTAATGCCTGATGAAAATTATAAGGTACCCATTTCTTCGCTAGTAAATGTTGGAGGAATAACTTCTTCAAATAACCAACTGACTGTACGAACTGGTGGAATGGCATATTGTTTGTTATTCAAAGCATAAGAAGGAGGCGTGAAGTATGGTTTTAATGGCTCAGGCTAGCGATAATCCTAAAACGATAGTTTTTGCAAATCCGGTTACAAATAGGGTTTACGGTGCAATGCCATACTCAGAGAGCGTAAAACCTGCGGATAGCAATGTGGTAGCTATAGGGGTAGATGTAGAATTTGAAACAGTTGTTAAATGGTTATCTGAGGGGCTTTGCTATTATTCTGGTGCATTATACAAATCTATGCGAGCAACTGTGCAGTATTTAACAGCGATACCTAACGGACAGGTAGAACTTCCAATTCAGTTTCCAGATTATGCAGTCACAACATTGAATGTTACCATCTACGGAGGTGGCGAGCCGATAGAACTTGGTACATATGAGGTATCTGGTGAGGCATATACGCTGAAATTCACAGCGCCATCTGAGCCTGGTTATTATGAGGTTAAGGTAATTTCTTTGTTCGGATATGGTCGGATTACTGTACCGTTGTCTGTTATTGAAATCAAAAAGCAGTCTGAGGTCAATCCACCGACATTGGAAATGGCACCTGAAGATGTAACAGATTTAAGACAGGTAGCTGAAGAGCTCAAAAATACTATACTAAACATAAGCGAAGAAGAATTGAGTGCTGAAGTAAAGAACGAAATTCTAAAGCAAATAGATTCTTCCAAGCAAGCACTCGGTGAGGCTGAAAAAAACAAGTTGATTAGCTATTTGAAGAATAAAATATTAGGAACGCTCAACAAAGCATTTGAAGACCTTAAAGATTGAGGTGGTGGAGATGGTTAGTGAGTTAATCGCCAGAATTAAAGTGCTTGGACTGTCAATGAAAAAAATAGCCAAAGCCATAACTACAACTGTCCAAAACAGTTTGAACGCCACGAAATTTAGAAACAATAGGCAACCAATAAGAGCAACTCACCATCATGCTGAATATGTAAAAAAGACGGATGTCGTCAATCGAACTCATAAATTAGGCAACTTGAATTCTTTTGCATTGAGCAACCATTCACACACTGGCTACGTACCAAAAGCAAAGCTACATACAAGCAATGGTATACATTACGTTGAGACTGATAACACTAATTACCTGAATCAAATAGTTAGTTTTGTGTTTGCACGTTTGAACCACCAACATGTTGAATATCTACCTAAAGTGTACATTACATCTGAAATAATAAGCGCCTCAAAAGTTCAACATCTTGAAATGGACAATCGGCAAATAAAACCAGAAAGTTTTTTTGCTTTGCAACATCACGAGCATGCAGAATATGTTCTAAAAGGCGAGCGCACAGTGGCAAGCAGTATTTTTAATGGGGACTCGAGTGCCCAACCAAGTACATTTGCGCTAAAAAGTCACATACATAGTGAACACGATTTGAACAGTCAATTCAAACTCAAGACAAAAGGCTTGAATAACAGCACTTTAAATGCCAGAACATTAAAGATTATAGTTAACAGCATACCGACAGGGAATGATTTTAGAACTAATATCCAGTTAAGACCTCGTAGCGTTATTAAGTCGGATATTGCTGCTGCAAAAATAGGGGCATCAAAAGTTGTTCCAAATTATAGTGCAAGAAGTTACACTGTCACTGCTACAACCATCAAAGAGTATATACTTATGGGTTGGAGTGTATACAGTATATATCAGGATTTGTTATATCGCGACAACGCTGATTTATATGAAAAATACAATATCCTTGGAAAGCAGTTCACCATAGATACCATCTTCGTATTTATGGATTCTGACCAGTTTTCGAATGCCCAGAAGTACTTGAAAAGGCGTGTAATTCCGCTTGACAATTCGGATGTTACTGTAACTGTGAACAATGTTAGATTTTACCAAGATATATTGCAGTTTCAAATGGCAACACAAGAAACTTTAGACAGTAGCATTATAAATGCAGGGGCATATGTGAAGCGTTGCTATATTCCGTCTGTACATGAAGAGCTCCAACAATTAATACAGTTGAAGTACATTGGCAATAAGTTAATAGACTTTCTAAATATTGCAATACTAACTGTTACAGTCCCATTTATTACAATAGGCAAATGGCTCATAGACACCTTAGGCTGGATTTCGATTTTTGGTTGGAGACCCTTCAATGACTTGGGAAACTTTTTCATAGATACGGCGATTGGAACAATCTTTCCATTATTACTGGAAAGAAAGTTTATGGCAATGTTTATTGGTTCTTCAAATGACAAAGTGATGAAGGTACGAGTCAAATGGGATACAATCTCTGTTCCGGTGGACGATGAAGTCAATGCACTGGCTGGCGAATGGATTGTTGCTAAAAATATGGGACTGGTAGTCAACGGTTATGAAGTAACCGATAATCAGCAACTTATTTCAGATAGCACAAAAATAATTGGCGGTGTAATAGGTGAGCGCCAAACGGGTGCAACAAACTTTAGTATTAAAGCTCAGGCCTATACCAATTTAAAAGACACGTACGTCTATTACTCAATATGGAAAGAAACTGCAAGCTTTTCAGAAACATGGGTTAAAGGTTACACATACTCAGGAACTCCGCAAAGCGTTTACTTGATGAGAATGATAAGACCTTTGCAAGGACATCAGATAGTCAACCAAGTAACAATATCTCAAGGCAAGGTGACTTTACAGACTGCAGGTCTGCCGTCCGTTCTTGTTCTCAATTAACTTGTGAAAATCTGTAGCCTTTTGTTTTCAATGCCTGTTATTCCATTGACGCTGTCGTGGTGGAAAGTTCGGTTCACTACGACAGCTTTAATTTTATCAGCCGTCAGGTTTATATTGAGTTTTCTCAACTCATTGAGCAATACTGTGATTTGTTCTGCTTGTGAACTGCTAGCCGAAGCAAGCAACTTATTTATTCTGATTCTGTCGCTCGTTGCTAAGTTCGAAAAATTATTTGTAACCCATGCAGTATTAATTGAGATAGCCCAATTTTGTTGACTTGGCATGAACTGATTGAGATTTGTACTGACAAATGCGCTGTTCTGCCATGTTAAAAGCAGTGCAGTGACTGGAACATCTATCTGAGGTGAAAGCACGATGAATGCTTCCTGCTCAAGTGTATAGGTCTTATCTGGCGTAAAGGAAAAAGTGATATAGTCAATGCCGTACCTCAGTGACTGCCCATTTACAGCAACATCGAATACTGCGAGCGTATCAGATGGTAGGGGCAGTAGTGTGCAATTTCTAAACATCTGCGTAGAGCCGAATTTCGACCAGTCGATAAAACCTGAAAAAATTGAAGTGAACAGCAAAGATTGGTACAAATGTTCGAGCAGTGGCTTTTTGGGATATTCCTTGACTGTAGAAAATCCCTGATTCCACGTATAGAGCGTAAGCTTATATGAAAGCGGATAGATTTCGACCGTCGGTGTTTTCGGTTCTATTTCGCGTGCAAGTACTATTATTTTGTTGGTTCTGAGCGAAGGTACTGTGATACTGGCTTGATTATCGACAAATTCGGGTGTATAGATTTGACCATTAATTACAACCTTTTCGACGATATACTCGCTGTTAGCAGTTATATTTACATGAATGTTATTCGTGCCGAGTTCATGGGAACATTCTACATCGGCAGCTTCCGGGACAGGATACACATCGATGTCAAACTGTGGTGAAGTAAGCACAAGGTAGCATTCAACTTGTAATTCTTCGTCAATGCACGGCAGTTCTAAGCTAGCAAAACCGTAGTACGTTTGCTCAATACTATTGATGCCATTTTTACGTTTCACAACCCACTTTGTTGTATAAGCCCCTGCAGTCTGCGAAATATACCCGGTGATTAGCTGTTCCGGGTCGAGTACAATGGTAGAACCGTACTCTTTAGTTAGAGACTGCTCTTGGTAGCTGTTGTCCAAACGATAGGCTCTGAACTTTACCTGCGTCACTTTGCGAGTGAATATAGCTCTAAGCGTTGTCGGTTGTGTGATAGTGAATGAATAGGTAGCTTCCTGGCTTATGCGTATGTTGTTCGTATCATACCATCCTGCAAAGTTAGCAACTTCGGTCGGATGTGCTGTCAGTACTACGGTATCCCCATGCTTGTATATCTTGTTAAGCCCAGCAATACTTCCTAAAGTAGCATCATACTCTACTGTCAGTGGCACAGCAGTTGTATCGAATATGGGAGCAATGTTTACATCAGTGTCTGGCATTTCGAAATCATACTCAGTTGAACCGTATGGGACTGAGTAGTAATAGTTGTTAATAGATACAGCAACGAATGTGTGGTTCTGTCTGCTGAATGCAACTGTTACTGGTGTACCTTTAGCAATTTGATATATCTTCATGTACGGCAGATTATCGTTATTAATGTAGCTTTCAGAAATCTGTCCTGCCGTAATTGAAAAAGTAGTTGAAGGGGGAATATAGACATAAAGGCTGTGCAGAGCGTTCGATAATGCAACAGCGCTGACCTCAAAATCCTCAACGTCATCATCGGTTAGTGCAATCAGATAGTACGGCGAGTCGTAGACCGTGAAACCTCTCGAGTCCTGCCAGTATCGGAAACTATAGCCCAGTGGCACCTGAACTTCGACTTTTAGTACGTCACCAGGCACAAGTTCTATCTCTTGTGTCGTATTTGAACTGACGGTATTACTACCATATTTGATTGAACAGTTTACAGCGTTCAGTTTAATTTTCGGCATTGGCTGTTTCCTCCTTCTCAAGGCATGTAGATGAACTTAACATTGCTGAAGTTGCGTGGCAGAAGATTTTTTATTACAGATAAGTCGATTCCATAAGCCTTAGCTATACAATTTTGTGCTTCGAGCTGTGAAAACAAAAGCACCAAGAATTGATTTTTGTCAGTGAACAGTGTACCGGCGAGTGGCAGAACAATATAGCTTAGTTCCCTGCCTTCTTCATCAGCCACTGAACTAAGAGCGGTAAGTATAAAATCTGTTGGTTGCAAAAGATATGCCTTTGTATAGTTGAATGAACTATTGTTAGCTAAAATCAGAGGATTTTGCAAAAACATTCTGATAAATTTCGTGTCGAAATTAGCCGTAGGCAGTATTACAGCATTCTTGATAAGCTGAACAACTTGACTATCACTAAGCGGTTCTGTTAGCGTAAAATTTTGTTCGGTTGTGACAGCACTTGTAATTTCCTTAAGCACTACCGTCATGTTGTTTCCCACCTTAAGCTGGGTCGTAGACCTGTAGTGACCCATGTTTCATCTTCTTTAAACCATCTTCGTACAATCTGCAGTGGTCCGCTCTGTCTTACCTGCGTTTCGTTAAGTACTTCCCACTTAAGCATCGGCATGTTGATATATATCCAATTGTTCAATAAGCCGTCTGAGATGTGCTGAGCCATTATTTGAACGTCTTCAAAGGTGAAGTTCCTTCCAACACTTACGTCAACACCTGTACGCAGTCGCTTAGAAGAACTGACAATGTTTTCAATGCGTGCTATAGGTCTTCCAAACGAAACCTTTTTAGAATAGACAGGTTTCAACTGAGCACTTTGAAGCGAAATGCCGTCTTTTATGCGTGAACTTATTATGATTTTGGCATTAATTTGATAGCCTGTTAGAAAATCTTTAAACTTTACTTGAACAGCATACAGTAACGCAGATATTTTTTCGTATGTACTTTTTATTCTGTAATCAAACCATAAAATCGCTGGGTTGTTTAGACTGATATTTTCTTTTTTTACTCTTCTTGCTACTCTTGCTTTTAGGCTTTTCTCTGTTTTGGCAGTGAGCTCAATATTTAAAGTTCTAGTTATAGACGGGTAAGTACCTTCAACAACCTGCGTTGTACAGTAGTTAGATTGCAGTGTAGTGTTTGGAACGTTGATGAGCAAGTTGCCAATACCACTGAAATGCAGTTCGTACTTTCCACCAATCGTTTGACTAGTTGTGTACTGTACGTCGCTGGTACCCATTACTATTTTATTGCCGTCAGGATTTATTATTAGCTGAGCAACCCATCTTAGATTTGGATACGTATTGTTGGATGGATTTTCATACATCAAGTAAGGACCTACAGTATAATCAGATTGTTCCTTAGAAGCAGTCACAGTGTACTGGTTGCCACTTACTGGACCTATGACTGTAATTTGTAACTGGTTTTGGTTTTTCAGCGTATCGAATTCTTGCTTGGTGAAACTATAAATTTCAGTGGTAAAGACGGTTTCCAATGCACCGTTACATTTTCGAATATCCGTTATTTCCGTATATTTAAGTCTTATGTTGGAAGTAACTGAAACGCTCGGATATACGGAAAAAACTCCCGATGTTTCCTGATAAGTAACGGTTACTGGTTGCCAAAAGCCCAAATGCCCGTCTACGAAATTTTGCATTTCACCGACAAGCTCCATGGAATTGCAGTTTCTGTATTCAAAAACGCCTGGCTGTGATTCAATAGGGTCATCGCAGTTAAATATTGCACCTGAAAGATAGCCTTGTGCATTAAAGACAATATTGTCAGACGATTCTAGTAGTATTGTTAAGTTCATTGCATCAATAGGCACAAAAACTTGCATTATATTCACTCCTCACAATTTTAGGTCGATTAGAGCTCAGGCTCATAGAATATTGTATAATAAATCGAAACACTCCCTTTAGTTTTAGGAACAAAGGTAACGCCAACAATTTTTTGAACCTCGCCTTCGACTTGAGTTTCATACACAATATCCGGCAGGCTACCATCATCAGCTGCATTAATTATCGTACAGGTTGCAAAGACAACATTCGGTACCGAAATCGTTTTTGGATTTCCTGACAGCGTGAGCGTACCAGTCAGCACATGTCCTATTTTTGGATTAGCCAACGTATAGCTACTACCACTTTTTTGAGCTTGATATATTACTATACCTTTTGCACCTTTACTTGCATCATCAGGGGCAGTTGCAAGTTCGAAAGTGGTATCTGAACTCGTAACGTAGTTGTCGTGCGTATGGTTGGCAAGTGCGAAATCTGTTGCCCATTTGCCCCTTAACTTATAGGTAGAACTTGCAACGAAATTCTTAGGTAGCAGTGCATTTAAATAAGTTCCGTCATGTATGTGTCCTGCAGGCACTATCGGATATGTCTGCTCAACCTCTGACTTATAAGCATACGCACTTTCAACCTCAGCGTTTGCAGGTACATAGTTGTGAGCATGGTTAACTTTTGCCAAGTCTTCAGCAGTGTAGAGTTGCCCGTTTCTCAGCAGAAAATCTGCATTCTGCAAGTCTGAGTATTTAATATACTGTTCGTGTTTGTGATTGGCAAGTGCAAAATCTTCTTTAGAGTAGCGCTCTCCGTTCAGCACTAGGTACTTGGCATTTGGTGCAATATCATCTGCAGTTAAGTATTCCTCATGTACGTGGGAAGCATCTGCAATTTCTGTCGATGTCAAGTATTTGCTGGGTGTACCGAGCCTTTCTGCATTAATGACAGATTGAACTACTGGATTCGTAGTGTCGCTAATAGCTTGAATATACTGTGAATGCAATTGGTTAATTATTGCTTGTGTCTGTAAAAGTTTGTCGCTAGTCTCAGCAAGTCTTTGCGTTAATATTTCATTGAGACTATCAATTCTTATCACATCATCGGTATACATAGCGCTGGTAATTAAACTAGCTTTCACAAAGGGATGTGAGAAATTCTCATTGCTGAGCAGGTTCTTAATTTTTTCAGGATTTGTTAGAATGTAGAACAACGTTAGTTGCTCCAGCAGAACTACCACTTCAGTGAGACCATAAGCAGAATACTGGTTGATAAGTAATTCAAGAACATCGTCAAGGCTTGTGTAGTTGAGTGCACTGATTATGCTGTAACTAACAAACTTCAAAAGTCCTACACCAAAATCTCTGATAGGTTCAGTACCTATCTGATAAACTAGTGCATTGGGGAAGTTGTCATTCACAATATCCTGCCTTTCAGCATCAGCAAGCATGGACAAATAAAGTGTCCATGCATGTGTAATAATGCTCGAAGTATCATTCAAAGTTAAATTGCTCGGCAAAATGCCGTTGTCAAAATACTTGCTAATATAACTGCTTAGTTGCTGAGGTAGGTTGCCTGCTGTTAACTGCAATTTTGTTTTGTCGCTTGCAAAGTTAATGAATTCACTCACAAGCTGAGTAGGTAAATTCATGCCATCAACATTCAATTGAAAATATCGAAGCACGTATGCTATTGGAAGCAGGTAGTCTTCCTTATCGGGTACGAATTTATTCTGTACTTTCTGCATACTGCTGACCCCTTTCGTTCAATCTGACAACAAATCGGCGGTGTTTAGTGTACAATTTAAATGATAACAATTTTTGGTGCTGTTGTCGGAAGACGAACAGCTTGCCTGGGGAGGAAAAGACGAATGGCAACTAGCGAAAAGTTGTTTTTTGTGCTTAATGGCATCTTGAAATTACTAGAGGAAAAGGCAGAGCTTATAAGCGGAATACACGATGCAATACTTACGGTTAAACTGAACCGCATGGCAACCAGCTCAATTTTAGCAGACGAAACCGATACTTCTGAGTATGCGCTCAGAATTAACAACCTAACTGTTGACGATGTTGCAACAGCAACGCATAATCACGATGAATTGTATTACAAGAAGACCGACACGGTTGAGGAAGCACAGAGCATAGTAATGCCCGATGGCGTTGCAAGAACGGCAGGTGAATTAGCACTAGCAAATCACAATCACGATAACGAGTATGTTATAAAAGACGACTCGCTTAAGGTTGCTACGACAAAACTGGGTGGCATACCTGCCGAAGAATTTGCTCTAGCAGACCACAACCATGATGAACTATATTTCAAACCAGACGAAAAGGCAGTATGTGCGGACATTATAAACAACCAGCCTGCAACAGCGTTTGCAGGACTTGACCATACGCATTCGGAACAGTACTACCAGCTAACTGACACGGTTGATGATGCTAATTATCTTGTTGGAATTGACGAGACCAACAAGCGAGTGGCTTTATATACTGACCAGGCTTTTGCAGGTGCTTCACATGAGCATATCGAATACTATACACTTGAAGAATGCGAAAAGATTTTCAAGAAAGTAGATGAACCTTACTGGTTTACAAAATCGTTCCCTGTACAGGTTGCAACTGTGAATTACAGTACTGCAACGTTGGATGTAGGCTCAGGGCAGTACGACCTGATGCAATCTCCGTTTGCAGACATAGGCTTGAAACCGACAGCAATGCTCAGAAATCTAACGCTAGATAGTCCGTCAACATACGACCAGGCAATTGCGATAAAAATCAGCGGTTCAGTTACTGCAGGAAGTTACCACTCCACTGAATATACATTTCCACAGCCGTTCATCAGCGATGTATTAGGAGTAATTGCAAGTGTAAGGCAGTCATCAGCTAAGAGTGACGTGCCAGTGCAGGCACCATTATATGTAGGATGGTGGAAAGTCAACGATTACACATTCGGTATAGGTGTGGCAGGTCTGAATTACTGGGGTGTGGAAAACAGTACAATAGTCTACGACTTACTTGTAATAATAGCAGTGAAAAACAATCCGACACTGCCGTCACCAACAGTTCCTTCGATAGCAAAGAACGTATCGAAAGTGACATCACACAAACACTGGCTTATATCTGATAACAAGCTTACATACATTCCATTAACTGTCTACAATAAGCCAAGCGACATGAACATAACAGCAAAGATAACGGTTGGAACAATCACAAAGGTGAACTCCATAACTGAAGTTAGTAGTGCAACAGGTTCTGCTTATTACTATGATTCCACAAACAACAGAATAGCTCTTAAGACTGTATTGCCATCAGATAGAACAAATGCTACGATTATGTTCTACATTACGAGTGCTACGAACAAGACGCTCAACGAGACCGTCAGGGTAGACGTAATAAAACCTGCATTTACGAATGTCTATGCTTCGAAAGACGTTGTTATTCTTGGTCCTACCAAAACATCTGATGTGGTTAAGATATATGCTGAAGACCCGCTGAAGCTGTTGAGTTTGAGTTTAAGCCTGCCGACATCCGCAAGTTTTACTATTAGTGCAGGAAGTATACAGTATGATGCCACAAGACAAGCATGGTATTCTCAAGTAACAATAGCTAAGGCTTCCAGCACAACAAGTGCTACAGTGCAGGATTTGGAATTTAAATGGAAACATGCAAATACACTTGAATCACAGCCAATAAAAGTTAAAGCCATCTATGTGCCAGAATTCAGCGATGAAAATTCACCGAATTTCCAAAAGTTCATACTCGATGAATACAAATGGCAGGACAGAACAGAGTTCTTCATACCACTTACAAGGCTTGTGAAGCACAAAGAAGGCAGTCAGCTTTACAGTATGGTATTTGATGTAAAATCAGTATCAAAAGATGAAGATGAAACGGGCAGTGTACCGACAGCAGTACCAGTGACAATTGGTACCGAGCAGTATTTGTACATCTCTGCAGTAAACAAAACTAAACCAAATTCGACAGCTGAAATTTACTGTGTTAGAATAACCGATGGAGCAGTCAGTTCAGCATACGCATTCCGAATAAGGCTGAAACGATAATGGAGGTGTCTTGAAATGTTTAGCGAAGTGCCAATATCAGCAAACAAAATGGAGTGGCCAGCAACTATTCTACAGACGTTCTACAAGCAGTATCCGTTCTTTGTAGCAAGCAACGCAGAAGTTAAAATAGACGATACTACGCTGAATGATAAAGTTGTATCTGGTGTAATCAATTTCGACTACAATGGCCTACCGATTATTGTGCCGTTCTTCATTAGAGACAGCAAACTGCTACCGATACGCATAATGTTCATTCCGTCAGATACGGGTGAAGATATGAAGCCTATACTCATCACGAAGGAGAACTTCGAGAACTATGTAATGAACATGGCAGATATAGGTACAGCCGTACCATCTTCAAAAATACCACGTTTAGGTCCTGAGGTTTCGGTAGTAGATAAACCGAGCATGGCAAATCAGAATCCGCTTGCGAATGCAGAGCGCATAGCCTTAATTAATCCCGAGGCGAACAAGATTAAACTCGCACATGTTGTGCCCTCGAAAAATAATTTCTGGAAAGTGTTAATTTATGAGGCAGGGAGGTAGTGAAGATGCTTGTAATTAAGGGAATTTCACCGAACGTACTGCAGACGCTTACAGCAATGAACGTTCCGATTGGAAGATACAATGCTGGCGGGAAGGTAGTATTCGTAGTAGATGACAGTTATGCAGAAACATTGAGTAAAATAGGCGTAAAATTCAGCAAGTTGTGGGGTGAGGCCAATGAAAAAAATAGCCGAGTACGAAGTAAGAAAAAACGAAATAAGTGAAATCCTTGAGCTATACGACATGCCGATAAAAAGGTTGCCGAGAAAAGCTACGTTTTATTCCAATGTAGAGTTCAACCCAAATATAGACCTGCTCATAGAGAAAACAGGCGAGCAGGCACAGTCGCTCTTACTAATGACTGGTGAAGTTGTCAAAACAGCCTCTGTCACATATCAAACACATGAAGGCAAACAGATAGAAGTTGGATATGAACGTGTTCCGATGCAGGTCGGTGCAATTGGTAGCTTCAAGTATAAGGATACAGAAACAGAGCCTGTCAAAATCGAAGAAATTTCACTTGTTACACCGAGAATTACCATTCTGAAATGTGCAGGACTGATGAGCAATACGCAAGGGCTTGCCATCATCGATGAAGAAGGTTCCGACCTGACGAAAATTTCAAGTGCTAAATCCGACAATGGGACTGCTTCGTTCTTTATTCCTGCAGGTGCGGAATTTGTGAAGAAAAAAGAAATCGCCCCACTGTTCAAACTTGCGTTCTATTCGAACTACTACCTCATGAAGCTTCCAAACTCTGCACCGCTGAAGCTTACTAAAGAGCAGGCAATCATAAAGATGGCAGACTTGATGGTTCCGCCACTGCAGGCTGAAATGTTCTGCAAGGAAGCCGTAGCAAATGCCGACAAAGAAATAATAGCGTATGCAAAACACCCGCAAGAGCATCCGAAAGTCACTGCCAAGATGCTAAAAGAGGCAAAGCTCAGAATAGAAAAGGTAGCGCAGGATTTACCTGAAGAAGTTGCTCAGCCTGTTGTTGCAGTACTTGAAAAGTTGAACCAGTATCCCTCGATGAATATAGAGAACTTAGAACAGCTTTACGAAGAACTGATGCTCCTGTTCTTAGATGCCCAGTCTGGTGAGATAGCAATTGAGTATAAGAAGCTGATGCCCTTAATGGAAGCTTTGGACAGCTTCATAAACCTTATAAAATCCTACGTAAATACTTCTGAAGTAATGAACCAGGGCATGAAGGAGGAATGACATGCATCCAAGTAGCAGGTACATTAGCATACTGCTCAACCAGTTCGAAATACAAAAAGAAGCACTCCAGCAAGCCAAAAAGATTGGAATATTCAATGATGCAGTCAAGCTCTCGCGAGTCGAAAAGTGGTTTGAACAGGCGAAGGGCTTGACTGTAGAGCCTTTTGATGAAGAGTTATTCAAAAAAGTGAAGCGCACGATACTGCCGAACTTGACATTCAAGGTCGGCATACACCTCATGGTCTTGTTAGATTTCAACGACAGTCAGATTGAGGCTACATTCAAAGTTTCTGGCTATCAGACACTAAATAGGGACATGATAAAACTGTATAAAAGTTTATTCTGCGATATGGAATTTATTGAAGACAATGAAGAATTTGAGCGGTTTGTAAAGGCAGGAGACTTTAAAAAATTCAACGACCTGATTATATCAGCATACTACCGTCCGGACATCGGACTGCTGTACAAACTCGGCTTAATGCCACCGGTTGATTTAACTAGAATAACCGAGGCAACGAATGCACTTACATATGCGAGGTTACTGTATGAAATTCGCTCGAATAGTCCAAGTGTATCGCTTGGAGAACTGATGAGGCTGTATTTTGCATCCGAAGAGCTGAAGGGCAAGCTTGAGAGCTTAAACAAGCAGGACCACCTAACAGAACTTGCCAACTTCCTTAGAAGTACGATAAAAATTGAATTAGTGCAGGATAAAGACATCGATTTTGAGACGTTGTTGAAGAGTGAGAAAGAGGCAGGTGGCAAGTAATGGCGGTATTCGAAAGGAAAATAGAAACAGCAAGTATTAGTGGCTTTTTTATAACCTACGAAGCCCCGCCTGGTTCTGGTATTGCCGACATGGCTCCGCCGAATGCGGGATATACGATATACACAAAATTTGTCAATCGAGGACCGCATTCATTTACTCAGGGTGTTACTTTTATCGACAAAATGTCAATGGAACTGAGGAAAACTCTTGTCTTTCCGTTCAACCCGCTAACACCTGACGTTCTACCGTCCCCAAGTCTCTATGTGGACTATGTACTTTCGCAGTTAACAGGCACTACGCTTAAACAACTGTCTGAAATTCTGAAAGCTGTAACTAGTGGCGACATTAAGACAGCTTTTCAGTATGTGCTGTCAGGACCTATATCTGTTAGCGCTGGTAATATCAACAAAGACGCACTGCAGCTGAAAATATATGAAGCAATCAGTGGTATACACAGTGGCGGGCTCAGAATGACCAAAGGCGACTTACTTCAAACAATCGCTGGTCTTGCGGGACTGGATATCTACCGCAACGCTGAAAATTCATTCGTGCTCGTTCCATCTGGTCAACTGCCACCTGCTGGGCAGACGATTTCTATCAGAGAGAGCGATATATTATCTATCGGCGCTAATTACAACTTCTCATTGCCCAATACATTTGTAACTGTTGTTTATCCAAGCGGTGATTCAACAGACTACCCACTTGAGATTGGAATAGCTGCAATAACTGGTTCTGGGAATACATCAGCTGGAAGCGTCACCTTCTTTGTTCCTGACACTCAAGGTGAAAGCGCCAAAATCAATGTAAACGGCGTAACCGTGCCAGAACCGATGATACTGGACATCCAAGAAATTACGTATTTCGAAGGGCTCGTCAAGCAGAACTTAGGCGACATATCAACTCGAAAAAAGGATTTACAAACCAAAGGACTGGGTATTGCTGCAAATGTAAGTCGGAACAAAGCAAGAACGACGCTCATGCAGATGGCTACCTATACAGTTACATACCTGTGCGACACTAAGCCTGAGCTGTACGATAAAGTCACTGTGATGGGAGTAGAAGGGCGAGTAATAGAAAGTTCGCTCATAGTGTCGAAATCTGAACCGACAACATGCCAGGTTACCATAGCGGTAACAGGCGACCCAAAGATGGTTGAGCACATCAATTCCTCAGGCGTCTATACATTCCCAGCATTTAAGCAACTTGTGAAATTTACATGAGGTCTGAATAAAACTGCTTATACGAAGCCTTAACATCAATTTCATACTGTTCAATCAAACCATCTGGTCTTGGAATTGTCGTAGCTTGGACACGGTAAAGCATAGGGATTGTGCCCCATCTGATGGCTGAAACGTCCGAAACTTTTAAGAACATGCCATTTTGAACAACGTAGATTATATCGCCTGCGATAACTGGCAAATCGCTTGGGAAGTAGAACATCCAAGCTCTATTGAGTTGGGTGTTCGGATTGGCTGTGAATGTTGTTTGTGGCTGGGTTGCCAAGTAAACTCGTGCGAAAATGGGCTTTGAGTAGCCACCAACATATCCTGTACCGAAGCATACTTTACAGGTCGGATTGGTGGCTTTTTTTAACTGAGGATTGTAGCACTTCGGACAGGGCTCTCCTGCAAAAATAGAACTGAATATTATTACATCTATGCCTAGATAACTACTGTATATGCGTTTGAACTCCTGAACTGCATACTTGAAGCCAATATCTTGGTGCTGTAATAGAGGCATTGCAGGCGAAATAAAGCCTGTGTGGTTGTCAGTTTGGAAGACAAAGCGGATGTAGATGTAGTTAGTCTCCAAATTGGCATGAAGGTACGGCATTTTTACGTAAGGCAGTCCTTCTGTATCGAACTCATCAATGTACTGCGTGTCGAAGCTGTCCTGATAGCGCCTTACAAACAGCTTTTTGCCAGGCTCTAAAGCCTTGACAAATGTCCACTTCACCATCTGCGAGTTGAAAGATGGATACATTTCAATATTCGTGATGTATGAAGAAAAATCCTTCCATTCGTACTGTCTGTAAACAAAGGTGTTCAGTCCATATTGGAGCCTCATGGTTTATTTCATCCCCCTTTTTTTAGAAGGACCACCAGTTCTGATAACCCATCTGCACGTTCAAGTACGTCTTCCACTTGCCTGCATTAACATCAAACAGCTGAGAATAGTACTGTGCAAGTTGCATATACCTGTCGGTTTTGTCATTTTGGATTTGAACCTCACCAGCCTGCACTGGATAGGCATTTCTTGCTTCCAAAAGCGCCAGTGCTTCAAAAATTCTTGCTAAAACCCCCATTTCAAGCAGGTCTAAACTGGGGAAATTGAGGATGTTGAACTGTCCGACATTAGGCGGAATGCGGTTGAATCGGTCGATTATGACATCAATAGCCTCAAAAATGAACTCATCGCTGACCTGTTCGGTTCCGTAGAAGCGGTTTTTGTGAGCGTAATCCTGCAAAACGTTGCGGATTCGCTTGGCAAAGCGCAGTTTTGCAACATATGCATCGTCTTTTGTAAGACTTACTTGTAAATTCTGGATTTTCTGGAGCGTTAAATTAGCACTTTTCAGTGAAAAATCAGCGTTTTGGTGTTGTAACTGGCTGATTTTGGACGGTTCAAGGTTGTAATTTTGTTGTTGAACATTCAAAATTTTGGCTGTTCCAAGTGAAAAACTGGCATTCTGCTCCATCCTATCCCCTCCTATCAGCTACCAACTTCAAAAGTTATATCCAAATAAGCACCGATATATACTCCAAACGGCATTTTTTCAGCCTTTTTTGACACAATAAGCCCGAAAAATTCAGGTTTTTGAGGCTCAAAAACGGGAATAACAAGCTCTGAAGCCTCCGTTTCATCGCCAGTTTCGGGATTTATTATCAAAATTTTCGCTTCAATATAGTTTTTTACCGCTTCATCCACCACAACTGCCACTTTTACGTTATATAATACCTTTTCCTCAGGCTTTATGAAGTAATACGTTACGAACGGACCTTTACTTAAGTCGGGAAAACTAAGCTTGGTGACATACTCCTCCATGAGCAGTATATATCCACCACCATTTATTTTAGTCAGAGCAGACGGAAAAATCGTGAGTGTGTTGTTGGTTATCATGTAATCCTGCTCATAAATGAGCTCTACAAGGCTACCATTGTTTGGATTCATCCAGTAGCAGCCCTTTACAAGCCCCTGCCAGTTATGTTTAAGTGTATATTCCGTAGAACTTACAGGCAAATCAATCGGAACCTTTTCGAACCGTGCGAGTTTATACGAACCGCCAACTGGTGCAACAAGTAGCATTGCAATTACCTCCCCTTACGCAGCCATGCCGATTAGAATTGCAAAAGCTTCATCCTCATGCTTTTCATCAAGCGGAATATTCAGCACTTTTCTGACATACTGCACAATTGCATGATGGTATGACTTACCGAGTACTTGGTAATTATTTTCGTTGATTCCTGTTAATTTGCTGACTTTTCTTGGCTGTACGAGTATAACCTCAAAGTCAGGATAAGTTGCCCTGAGCATTCCAAGGAAGATTCCGCTCATCCTTGCCAGCTTGATAGTTGTGGATTTGTTTTCTTTAACGTACTGGTCTTCAACCGCAACAGCTTTTAGTTTACCAGGCAGATATGTTTTGATGAATTCTATAGCGTTTGCTACGAGTTCAAAACTACGTGTCAGCCAGTCGTCATCTTTGCTTTCGACATAGAACTGCTTGCTTATAACGTATTTCCTGGTTCCATACTCGAGAATAGCAACTCCTATCTTTAGTGTGCCTGGGTCAATGGCTACAATGTACTCCTTCACTACGTTCACCTCCTCAGATTTTTCCACCTGTGATGTTTATATTTATCCCCTTCCCGCTACTTGACATTTTACTGACTTCTGTACGTTTTTGAGCCTGCGTAAGCAAATCAAGAGCTTTTACCTGTTGTTCCGCTATCGGCGGCTGTTGTGATGGTGGCGGTGAAGGTGGTAAGTGCTTGCCTTCAGTGGCGTCTTCATACGTTGGCTGTGGCTGGGTCTGAACATCAGATACCGTTTCGGCAATTGCTTCATCTACCTTCTTCTGCGTTTCTTCTAACCACTTTTCGTCAACATTTGGTCCTTTTGCAAGGTCACCAAAAACCGTATTAACCACAGTCCACAAGTTGTTGCAGACAGTTTTAGGACTGATAATGAGATTCCTAATCCACTCGGGCTGGAAATATATAAAGCCGACAGTATCAAACACACTTACGTCAGTAGGGTTTTTATACAAATACCGAGAAAAAGACAATAGAAAACCATAAGGACGAACTGAAACTACCGTATCAAGACTCGCATCACGCAGTTCAGGTATCAAGCTTCTGAGTACGAATATTGGCTTGGCGTCATTTTGTAATTTCTTATCATCGAAAAAAATGACGTAACTTTTCATGTCATCAAAGTATGCCTGGTGGAAAAGAACAGCTTTCAGTTCCTCTTCATCATCAGCATTAGCTATGAAATTACTCGTTTTTTGCTTACCGAGTAGCGCACTGGTAATCCTTTCTTTGTCGAAGCGTATACCGTTAAGTCCAGCTGACGGCCTGCTTGAAACTAACGTAAGCACCTGCTCTATTACCGATTTCATATAGTTTCGGAGAGCAGTAACATTTGTTGTAAGTATTGCTGTATTGTTCACATCGTTCCATTTGAGATTGGCTGGTGCTTCGTTTGAAACAAGTATCTGTTCGCCAAGCAGGAAGGATGAAAGTACACGCTCCCAAGCCTTGTAGGGCACTTCTTTTGGACTGAAAATAGGTCCAAAAAGCATTCCTTTTCTTGTTAGGCGCAGCCTAATTATCAGATTGTTTTTGTTTTTGTCCTGTTCTGGAACAATTGAAACAATTCCGGTCATTAATCTAGTTGTTTCGTAGTAAACGCCGCTCAGTATGGGTTTAGGCAACAAGTAAAACATTGGATAGAGTTTGCCGTCGATTTTTAGGTAAAAAGGATTTTCAGTTTTATCAACCGCATTCTTCTGCGCAGGCAAGCTTAAATCCAGAAAGCTGATAGGTTCAACGCCCAAAAGAATAGACGCTAAATAGTAGGGACTGTTCTTGAAATAGTCGAATTCCTTGCTAAATCTTGCGCTTAATATGTTAGCAATCACGTAATTCATTGCTCGGTGTGCAAAGCCCAACGTACGCCTGAGTACGCTGGTCCCTGTCGATAAGTCATCTGATATAGTCTTGTCAGCCGGTATTGTAAGCGTCAGTTCGTCGAAGCCAGAGTCTGATTTAGAAAAGTCTAATGTAATCACGGGTTTATTCTTGATTTTTTTCAGAAATCCCATAACTTTACTAGCTTCGCCAGTCGTAGCTAAACGCAGTAGATTGTAGTGGAAGAAGTAGTAGAACATAATCTTGAGTATTTGAAAGCGCAAAGGCAGGTTTGACGATGAAGCACCGACTTCCTCATCTGCGTAGACAGAATCTCCGTCTTTTGTAAAGCTGATACCCGGTATCGGTTTGCTGAGCTCTACCCTTGAGAAGTACGAAACGAGTGTTTCGTGCTTGAAACCATTGGTCAGAAATTGAAAGTCACTAGTGTTCTTCTTATCTTTGAGGTCTTCTGGTCTTGGACTGGCTGGGATTGACTTATAACTGTCATCCGAATAAAGCATGGTAACCAATCCAGAATGTGGCAGTGAAGCACAATATTCCGACGTGTCGGCTATTTTTTTAAGAAAGACATCATCCTTGCCACCTACGATATTAATCAGATTGCCGAATGTAGTCCACACTTCTGGTCTTATCAGCGTTCCGCCATACTTAGTCTGTGGCAAACCGAGTTTTGCTCTCAGATGTTCAGCAAGTGGTGTATACATAGTATAACCGTTCGGCGGTGTGTGAACATATATCAGGGTTTTGTAGAAATATTCACTAAAATACTCGATTGCTTTCGTAACGTTGCTCAAATAAGCTACGCTGTCATGAAGTGGAACATCAGCAAGAAAATAAACCGGAGTATCTATCGAAACAAAAACAGCATTGACTTGTTTTTTAAGAATATTGTTGCTCAGTTCACGAAGTTGCTTTACATGGTTCTGCACGGAATCTTCGACCGCAAAATATCTGAGGCACTCTTCATATACCTTACGCCATTCGGTCTTAATATAAGTAGTAATGTTGCTTGCGGTACTTGCTGTTTTTTTCTTAGCATCCTCCATTACTTGATTGTACACTTCTGTCTTGGCTTTATTTACCCACTGTTCGAATGTTGTATAGTCGCAGATGACAGCTTTTTTTGTGCTGTCAACAGTGCCTTCAAGAAGGTTTCCTTTGACTTGAAGGTTTGCATATCTATACGGGTCAGCAACGGTGGAACCAATTGCATTTTTCATGTATGCCGTAAGATTCGAACGCATTACGAACAACTGAGCCACAGTACCACCTCATCAGAATCATGCGTTAAAATAGGCTATAATCCCCAATTTATGCTCAAGTACGGTTTTAAGCTCCTCGGCAGTCAGGATGCGGTTATTTTTTATCGCTTCGGTAAGCAGTTTCATGAACGTAGTTGCTGTCAGTTCGACTTCATGGCTGTCAAAAGATGTTGCCTTAATAACAACTGGGTATTGCTGGAGGTATTCAAGTTCTTCTGCGCTCTCTGATAATATATTATACTCCACCGTGCTGAAGCTTGATGGCGACGGTAAGGCTTCTAGCTTACTTGAAAAACTCACGTTAATTCTATCGGTTGTGGTATAGGGAATCTGGAACGGTGCGACTTTGAAGACGACGTCGTCGACAGTGAAATATCCCTGACGGATGAGGTAAGGTTCGTACAGTACTGCCGTATTTGAGCTGTTGCGGTAGATATAGCCTTGCCCGGTTATATAGCGCAGTCGCTGATTGGGAGTTATTGAAAGCAGAGAGCCGAGGAATTTGATTACGCTTGCATCCGCTATCGGCTCTGCTTCCCATACGTTCTTTATGCTCTGCTCAAGTGGTTGAATAACCTGCTGATAGATTTTGGAATACAGGCTTGTAAGAAGGATGGCATCTTCTTTGGTTATGAGTCCTGAAGCAAGGTATTTGTTTAATTCAGTTTCAAATTCGATGGTATTCACACCGCATCGCCTCCTAAAGATTACCTGAGTATATTTTCAAGTCTTGTAAGGAATGAATTGAATCTACTTTCAAGTGAACTTATGAAGCTATTTGCAGCTTTGTCGAACGAACTGCTGTCGAGCGTAACTCGGATGTTCTGCTGTGCTTGTTGCAGTTCAGTTGCCAGTTCAGTCTGCCTTCTAATCTCTTCAGGTGTAAGATTAAGGTTCATTCTGCTGAAGTCTATATTTGGACTGCCACCGCTTAACTGCATGTATTCTGAAATTTGCGTTCCGAACCTGCGCATGTACTGTGACAGTACTGTCCAATTAATATCGCCTGTTGGTGTAAATATATCTCTCAAATTGTGGCGTTGTGCGAGTTCGCCGAGCTCTTGCCTGATGTACTGTCCGTAGCTTGTACCCAGCAACTGTCTGAGCCTATTGACTGCTTCAGCAGGGTCGACTGCTGCCCACGACATTACACCGACAAGCGCACCTCTTGCGAGCTCTCTTCTGCTACCTTCAGTCCACACGCCACCTTCGAGTTCGGCTATGTTCAGGCTGTCTGCCATTACAGCTCTTCGAGCCCGTTCGAAGTCGTTTCTGCCGAAGAAACCGACCCTTGTACCCCAAAGTCGCTCAGCTAAACTTCTAGCTGATTTCTGGTCTAATCTAAATGGTGATGTTGCAGATTGGATTCTTGTAGCATTCTTGTTTATGTCCTCCAGTCTTGCGATATATTCAGTCATACCTGCCTGACCGGCTAGTTCGATGACTTTCAGCACAGTATCGTAAACTCTTTGAACATTGATTCTGCCGTTACTGTCGAACAAATCGACCGGTCTGCCTGCAAGCAGGTTCATTATCTGCCCTCGAGTGACGTATTCAACGAACATTTCTTTTGTAAAGCCACGCCGTTCAGCTTCTTCCCTACCTCCAAGACCTAAGCCTCTCAGGATTACATCGTAAATATCAGTTTTGCCTGGTGCAACTGGTCTTGAGATTTCCTCAACCCACTGGCGCAGTCGTTCAGTCTGCAGGTCAGCAGGAGTGAACGTTACTTGTCTATTGCCTACCTGAACGGTAACAGGCTCATACTGTTTGGAGATGAGAGCCTGTCTTGTTGCCCTCGCTACAGGTTCGTACATTTGGACAAAGTCTGCACCGAACCGCTGAGTTAGCTGTTCTCTCCAGCGTGCTATCTGTGGTGTTGTTAGTGTTCTTGCTACCTGCTCTCTCACCTGCTGTGGTGTCAGTCTTGATAAGTCTGTTCCTGCAAACTCTTCTATAGGCTTTGACTCTTCCCACCTGAAGGTATACATCTTTCCTGCATCAGTATAGTTCTCACGTTCAGGCACTCCTACTAGAGGAATCTTTCTGAGCTCATTAATTTCGCCGAAGGCTGACTGTTTGAGTTGTGGGAGTAATTGGCGCTCGTACAGATAGCCGAGCTGCTCTCTTGAGAGAGATGTAAAGTATCTGGCATATTCCGTTGCTTTTTCTGGGCTGAGGTCGAACTGCGCCTGCAACATTTTGGCTATTGTCTGCTGGTCGGCATTTTCACTCATCAGCATGTCGAACAGGTCTGTAAGCTGAGCTGCTCTATTTGGTGCTTGTGCGGTTAAGAAGCGCTGAACCTCGGTAAATGCCCTCGACGCAGTGAATTCTACGTTCTGCTCAGTCTGTATGAACCGCTCCTGTACAGCCTGCATTTCAGCATCTGCTGGAAGTTCGAGCAGTCCGTATTTAGCCATCAGTTCGTATGCACGAGCATATTCGCCTTTACCGACTGCTTGCTGAAGCTCTTTGTTTACATTTTCGAACTCCTGCTGTGTAATTGCACCAGCTTTGAGCCTGCGTTCGAGCTCACTTCGAGCTACCTGCACTCTTGACTGGACAATTTCCTGCGGTGTTTCAATACCTGTCTGCTTCAGCAAATCGAAGAACCGCTGGTAATCTCCAAGTTCGAAGGCTTCTGTGAGCTGTTCAGTGAGTGTGCTTGCAGTCTTTTCATCCAATTTGCCCTGCTTCTGCTGAGTTTGAATGGTGTTAACCGCTCTATTAAGTAAATTCTGCAGTTCTGCCGGACGTGCAACCTGCTGAGGCAACAGTTGGTTGTACAGCAGTGTATTGAAAAGCTGAGTAAACTGTCCAGCTTCCAACATGCTACGTATATTTTCGATAAGTTGTTGCCCCTGTTCAGGTGTGATTTCACCTTGTTCGATTCGGTTCTGTAAAATTTTGAGGGACTGTTCAACAGTTTTCTGAATGTCTTCTGGCACCCTGACAGTTGCTTCTGTAAGTCCACCGCGTTTTTTAAGCCAATCGGTAAACCACGTGGTGAAATCTTTCGGTGCACCTTCAAGCATGTAGTCTCTGAGCGCTTCTTTCTGACCTGCTGGTGTGAGTTGTCTGAATTCAGGCAGTTCGCTGAGCGTCTGATAGGCTACTTCTGGTGAGACTTGCGACTTAGCTGCCTGTTCACCAGCAAAAACCTCGAGCAACTGCCTTCTGGTTTCCTCATTGAGCCTGCGCCATTCGTCTGCACTGAATGCCCTGCCACCTATGATTACCTGCCCCTCTTTCGCAATCGTTCGTTCTACTTGGTTGAGGAAGCGCTCAAACCTGTTCCTGTCAGTTGCAATCAGCGAGCGTCCAAGCGCCATGTTGAACGCATTTGCAATATCCTGTGCTGTCAGTTCTTCGGTTCCCATCGCTTCCCATCTGCCGAATACTTCTCTTATCTGCTCAGGTCTGAGCAGTTGATATATAGGATTGACAGCCCATACCTTCGTGAGCGTGTCGATATTCTTCTGAAGTGTACTTGCATCAACTCTTTTAGCACCGACAAAGGCGTTCTGGACAAGTGCAGCAATATCCTGTACACTGCCCTGCCGTGCTGCACCGACGACGGCAGTTTCTTCACGCTGGAGCTGTTCCCAATAAGTGCGTTGCATGATTTGGCGTTCACGGATAGGACGCTCAACTGCTTCCGTATACGCTCGCTGAATACCATGCCACATGCTTACAAATGGTCTTGCAAGTCCAGACCAAAATTGACTCCACCTATCGAGCCTACCCACTATCTGCTCATCTGAGAGTTGCTCATACTGTGCAAGTTTGGTGATTCTGCGCTGGTTTGCTTCAAATTGGTCAGGACCTGCCATTGCACCAGTTGTTATCATCTGTGCCATGATGTTGCTCATGCCTCTACCAAGACCAAACCGTTCCATCAAGTAAGACTGCAAGACTTCCTCAGTGCTGAGTGTCTCAGGTCTGACTGCACGGTATGCCTGAAATTCTGGAGTTGTCATTATGCTCTGCATGAGAGTTGCTGCTAAAGCTCCGGTGTTCTCCCTGAATGCCTGCTCGATTATTCCAGCGGCTTCCTGCGGTGAGAATATGCCGTACCTTGTTCGGTTCTCTATACCTCGTTGCATCAAATCCGTGAACGTGAGCCTGCCTGCCATGAACTCACGCAGAGCTTCTTCATCAAGCGTAGCAACTCGCCTGTCACCTTCTTCACGAATAGCCGTGAGCCCCAGCAGTGCTGTCTGCTGGTTCGGATTTGCCAACAGCTGATTAATCATCTCTTGGAGTGTGTTGAGCGTCTCTTCTGTCCTCGGTTCAACTTCCTGCCTATAAAATTCGGGATTTATGCGCCTGATAGCCGTCAAAATAAAGCCAGGCAGATTGCTTATCGCCATTGCACCTTCTGCACCATAACCAAGGCCTTGCAAATTAACGGCATTCGCAACAACATTCTGAGCATACGCTGTCTGGTTGATGCCGAGTTCAGCACCTATCTGCCTCCACTGATACGACATGTTAACCAAGTACTGCCCAGGTTCTCTAATTCCCATACGCCTCAGGCTGTCCATGAACCTGATTGCGTCTTCGTAGGTTGTTCTCAATGTACCTGTGACAGTACGTAGGTTCTTGAGGAGTTTTTCCATCTTTGTTTTGTATTCATCAACCGTTGTAACGTCACGCAGTAGCGACGTGCCAGCTAGCTGTCTGGTGATTTCCTCCACTCTGCGCCTGTTTATCCCCCATAGCGGTCCGGCAAGTTCTGCAATAGCCTGTTCAGTCTGGACAAGTTCAGTCAGTGTTGCACCTTTGTGTCCAACCATCTCTGGATGCCTGTAAATCATTGACATAGGTGCACCTAAACGGCTGTAGAGCCTCTGAAGTGGCTGTGGCGTAAGTGTAGCAGCAAGCGTTCCACCAATTAGCCCGCCTAAAGGACCGCCTAAAGCAGTTCCTACCATTGTTCCCAGCAACCCCATACCCATCGGGAACAGGTTGCTGTAGGCAGAAATTGTCTGAACCCTGTACATCGATTCAGTTGGCGTTAAGTAGTCCATTGGAATATAGAAGTTGGTCATTCTTTGAATAAGACCAGGCAGTCCGACAGTGCGAGCGCGCCATAACTGGTCCTGCGGTGTATACAAGTTCAGTCCCATACCGCCTTGTATCGGCATGGGACGTGTTACAGGAGCTGTAGCCATCGCCAGCGAACTCGAAAGCCTTGAGATGTTGGCATTCAGCGTGTTGAGAGCAGCAAGCATTGAGTTTGTCAGTTGCCTCTGCTGTATCTGTGCATTCAGTTCCGCTACCGAATTTGTAGTACCTTGTATTGTCGGCTCCATAACATCACCCGGCATTAGTTATTTTGTTTGAAGAACTCCTGCGCCTTCTTCAGGAACTCCTCCATCTGTTGCTTTTCTATGTCCTTCCTGTTTGGAATAAGTACATCCAAGTACTCATCAAACGCTTTCTGTATTGCATTTTTGTCTGCCTGGTACATCGCAAGAACTAACAGTGTAAGCTCTTTAACACGCAGAGCTTCTTCACGCATTTCCAGACCCATTATCGCTGTTGCGACCCATGGATTGCTCAGGTACACGTGTTCTTTGTTTGCGAGCATTGCGCGAATGTACCCCCGCACCCACGGGTCGGCTATCAATTTTTTTCAGCCTCACCACTCCTGAGCAGATTCTTCAGTTCATCAAGCTTGTTGTTTATCTCAAGGATTATTTCATCAAGCAACGTAACCGGGAACGCAAGCAGAACCTCAAGTCGTGGGAGCAGGTATTTTTCATAGAATGCAATAATTTCTTTTTCAAATTCTGCCTGTGAAGATGGGCTCAGTCCCAGCGAACTGACAAAGAGTTTGTTGAACTCTTCCTGCGGTATCTCAGGCTCAATAGCTTGACCATCAATAGAAATAACACCGAGTGCGAGCTTAATAAGTGAATCGAGCGACATGAACAGCTCATTCGTCATGAGCCTGCGTGTAACCATGAGCTCCTTGAGTATTGTTGCAACTATCGTTTCTTTTGTTGTAAGTGTTCTGAACTTTACTTTCCTACCGCCAAGTTCAATATCGAACGTCGCATAGCCGTTTACCACGAGTTCTCTGAGTTTCGTCATGTCCATATACCATCTACCTCCCTGTCGAGCTTGTTCAGAAATTGACGAGCATGTTGCCGATGTCGAGCATACGGCAGAATTGTTTCCTACTTCTATGATACTTAAAACTTTCGAACTTGTTGAACGAAAAACGGCGAGCGTTGTGCCCGCCGAGAATGCCACCGGTCTATTAAAAAGGGGGTTCACGACAGTTTTTGTATCATCTCATATTCCAAACCAACATTTTTCCTAATCCAATCATAGATAGTATATCCGTTGAATCCCCACAGCCTCAGCTCTTGAACTATTCGCCTTATGAACTCCCGCTTGTCATCCACCATCTCGAAAAATTCCCTCAGTCCGTACGTTCTGTTCTGATAGTGAACTCTGCCTTTCTCTACGTCCACGATGTACTCGTTCTGAACCAAGCGCTTCGACCTCCTTACAGTATTTTAAGTCCTCTTGTTTTCTTTTCCAAGTATTCCTTAGGCGGAACCCAGTTATCATGCTTTTCATAGTACACCGTTTTGTTCAGCAATGGGCTAGAGAACTTAGCCAGACCAGTGACAGTGACGAATTCAACACCAAAGCTTGCGCTGAATTGGCGCTTCATGTTAGTTGAGCACTGAGGACAAAGTATCTCCTTATCTCTATCGGCGATTGACCTAAGTTCTTCGACCGTTGTACCGCAATTGGGGCATTGATATTTATAAATTGGCACTGCACATCCCCCTCCTTCATGTAGACTTCCTCTGCCAACTGCTGTATCTTCAGCTTTATTGCAACTGGTATTTTAATGAAATCATACAAAAAATTTCTGTTGAACTTGAGGATTCCGAAATCTGGTATGAACCGTTGTGTTGCAATGCACTCGCCGATGGCCTGTCCTATTTCTTCGTTTTTGACATCAATCGACAGGCGATTGAGTATGTATTTCACCTTCAGGCTGTCGAGCCTATTCCAAAGGAACCAAACAACACTGAACGTATACAGTATGATACTTTCTTTCGGCTTCAGCTTGTGCTTCTTCATGAAACCGGGCTACGGATACACGTGGCTTTAGCCATGTGAGGAAGTAGCCCTTTCCCTCCTTTCGAACATCAACGTTTTAGCTCTCTCAATTAGCCTTAATTTTGTAAACCAGGGCTTTTTCCAAGCCCGCCACTTAAGTGGTGGGTGGTTGACAAAGTACCCTCCTTTGGTTATGCTAAAACTATTTTAGCACCGCTTAATTTTTCGTGTCGGCATCTGTTCATTCAACAAACTACAGCCGATGTTGTATGATTTTTTGGAAAAAGTCTCAGGAGGTGTGGAGAAATGGAACCCAACTACCTGCCCAAACAGGTGTTCGAAACAGCAAGAAAGGCATTGGTAGTACACGGTGCAAAAACAATCGAACGGCACATAATAAAGGACAAACTGCAGAAGAAATTGGACGAGCTGAAAGGCAAAGAAATAATCGTGCAGTCTTCAACCGGCAAGCGAGTTACACTAAAGCCAGGCAAACTAGATGACCTTAGGAAGAAGTACTATGAGTTGGCAAGGCTATACACTACTGTAAGTAAAATGCCGATGAGCATGAAAAAGCTGAAACTGATGAATAAATTGAAGCGTCAGATGAGGTGCTATGAAACACTTCAGCGTTCTATTCTCAGAAACATAGTTGACGAGGACGAAATAAGGAAAACAACTTTCATACGGAGGCTGATTACGAAGATGATAAACAGATTGCCGGAAGCGTTCGGAGGTGGTAAGCAATGAAATTAAGAACCGCACTGAAATTGGGGCTCATTGGTGCAGGTGCCTATGGTACAAAAAAACTATACGACACAGTAGTTGCTAAGGAAATAGCGAAACAAGTGGCTATGCAGACCGGTTTCAATCCAGTTGCAGAAACTAAGCAGCAAGTGAAACAGCTTAAGGCTGCTATTAAGCAGAAGATGAAAGAACTTCACAGCGACCTATCTGGACCTGTGGGATTAACTAAAGACAACCTTATGCGCTACGACCCGGAACTTGCCATTCTGCGAAGCCAGCTACTTGCTGCCAAGCAGGCACTCAAGGCGCAAAAAAGCTCGCTCGTTGGAACTAAAAGAATGCAGGACAAGAACTACTATACTGAGGCTGGAATTGCAGCAGGATTAGGCGGGCTCGGTACTTGGCATCTGCTAAGAAAATTCAGCAAAGGCGCAAAACCAACTAATGATAAAACTACCGGCTTTTTCGCTAAGCTATTCAAGAAAGTTAAATAAGGAGGCATATTACTGTGCCAAGCGAAGTGACAAACCTCGTCGAGCAGTACAAACGCAGTCCACGTACAGATTTGCTCGAGCAGATATATCGAAAAATGGAACCGCTGATACGCTCAACGGTTGCTAAGTACTATGCTTCTGGTCTGCCACCTGAGGTACTTGAAACGCAGGCGAAAGTCTACCTAAAGCAGGCAATCGATGCGTATCAAATCGGCAAAGGTAGTTTTGAGTCATTTGCACAAAAGTACATGCAGCAGATGTACCGCTTTGTCAATCAGTACCAGCATCCTGTCAGACTGCCTGAAAACTACAAGAATCAATATGCGAAATTTGAAACAGTCTACAATCAGTCAGAAACGGAGCTTGACCGCCAGCCGACAATCGAAGAGCTCAGAAGCCTAACGAACCTGAACACCAAGACGCTCAAGACATTCATGCACAGGCAGGTCGTACCGCTCGAGGAAGGATGGATTGAGGCATTCGGAAATCAATCGCTCAAACTCAAAGAGGGACTGGTTGCCGTAGGCTCAAGGTACGGTAATACAGTCAAAAGCATAGTTGAGGATATTGTCTACAAAGACATGTCAATAACCGATGCTCTGAAAAAGCGAAACCTTGATTACAACACATACTACCCAAAGATAAAAAAAGCGCTTGATGATTTGATACTTTATGTGCAACAATAAAAACCCGGGGCACAAGCCCCGGGCTTTTTTTGTGTAGTCAACCAGGGCTTTTTACAAGCCCGCCACTTCAGTGGTGGGTGGTTGACGTGTGAGTGCGTCCATGGTACCACTTCCCTACTTGGTCAGTTGGTTTTTGAACCATTTCCACACGACCCACGTGTAGTTCTTCCCATTGAAACCAGACATGCTTTGAGGACATATTTTTCCACTGACATCATAGTGCCTTATCACTCGTTCAGGTGGAATGCCGTACTTCTGCATTAGGAACTTCGTAAGCTCGATGGTGTTCTGCAGAGCTTTGAAATAGTCACCATCTTCGTTGATACAAATCTCAATGCCGATAGAGTTGGCATTTTTCGGTCTGGAACCAGCAATGAGCGGGGGCGTCTGCGTATCGCCACAGTGCCATGCTATGTCTACATCTTCCACTGTCTGGATAATCCGCTTGTCGTCAACAAAATAGTGTGCGCTTGCATTACGATTAGTTGCATTGAAGTACTGATAATGCATCAGCGCATTGGCACCTCTCGCCGGATTTCCCGTGTCGTGTATCACTATAAACTCGATTTTTCGCTTGTCGCCCTTCGTGTAGTTGTACTTTATCAGCATCTTTTCGATGTTCATACTCATACCTCCCCTTGGCTGTGAACTTAGACGCCCCCATCACGTGCCCTCAGCCCTGCTGTGAACTCTCCTTTCACCTGCGTGTCTTCTACATAGATACTTGACGTGGTTATAAGCAATCCGCTTGCCGAAACAGCCGACTGCAAAGCGATAATTGGAACTTTTACTGGGTCAATGATACCTTCCTTAATAAGGTTGCAGTACCTGAGCCTGAGTGCATCAAATCCCTGCGGTGATTCCATCCTCATGAGGTTGGTAATAAGCTCTTCTGGATTGACACCTGAATTCTCTGCAAGCTTGACAATTGGTTCTTTTAAACTTTCGATGAGTATCTGAGCACCTTTCTTTTCGTCGTCTGTGAGTTTGTCGAATCCTTCGAGTGTTTCAACTTGGTCTTTAAAGTATTTGTATGCTCTGAGGAATATTGTTGCACCGCCTGGTACAATTCCGCTTTCTGCTGCAGCTATGGCTGCACTGAGAGCGTCGTCAACACGCATTCGTCTTTCTTCGTATTCCGCATCCGTTCTGCCAGCTACCTTCAGCAGAGCAATACCACCTGTTAGTTTAGCAAGCCTTTCTTCGTAGAAGTCTCTGTACTCGTCGTTCTTCTTTATCAGTTCCTTGAGCTGTTCTATTCTATTGCGCAATTTATTCTGTGATGGATTTTCGCCAACAATGACAGTACGCTCAGCGTCAATAACGACCTTACTTGCACGACCGAGGTGCGAAAGGTTGGCAGCCTCTGGTCTGACAGACATACCTATCACTGTACCGCCTGTAATAACCGCAATATCTTCAAGTATCTGCTTCATCTTATCGCCGTACTCAGGTGCCTTTACAGCAGCAAGTGGTAAGTTTCTCTGCACTCTGTTGGCAAGTAGAGTCTGCAGGAACTCACCTTCGATGTCTTCTGCAATGATGAGCAGAGGATTGCCTGAACCGATAGCTTTGTCGAGTAGCGACAGATATGGCCTAATTCCCCACAATCGAGTGTCGACAAGCATGACGTAGACATCGTTGTATTCTGTTACAGGTCCTCTCGCAAGATACGGTGAAATAAATGACCTGTCGATGAAATAGCCTTCAACTTTTTGAACATAATCCTCGTTCGTCTCACTGCGTGTTGGAAGTATCATACCGTTCTCATCAATCTGCATATAAGCTTCGGTAACGAGCCCACCGATAATAGTATCACCGTTTGCAGAGATTGTTGCAACTTGGAAGATTTGGTCTGGACTTGCAACAGGAATTGCCTGCTCTTCAATGAAGTTCGCTACCTTTTCGAGCATCCATTCCATACCACGTTTAAGAAGTACGGGATTAGCACCGTTTTTGACCTCACTGACAGCCTGCTTTATAAACGCAGAAGCAAGAATAATAGCAGCCGTTGTTCCATCACCAACTTCATTGTTAGTTTTGAGAGAAGCCTGCTTGATAACGTTGAAAACTGCATTTTCTGGTGGATTGGGGAACGAGAGGTTCTGAGCAATCGTTACACCGTCGTTGGTTACAACAGGCTCGCTACCTTTCCAGAGCAGTACATATCTTCCACGAGGTCCATAAGTGCTTCCAATAATGGCCTGTGCTTCATCTGCAACTTTCAGCAATGTATCGTATACATTTGGTTGCTTAATGAGTTCTGCCATCACCATCACCTCACTCTTCGATTACTATCACAGCATCAAATGGTACAATAACGTAGACTTCCTTGTCGTAGTAGAATGGTATTCTTCTGATTGGAAAGTACCATATCTTCTGTCCAGCCTTGAGTCCCAATTTGTTTTCCTGAGGTACTAAGACGACCTCACCATAGCGCAGACCGTCATCTGCTTCAAAGGTAATCTCAAAGTTGGTTGGAAGTGGAAGCTCTTTGACAATATAGTGGTTCTCAGTTACTCTCAGCTTCTCCAAGCTCATGTTCGTTCCCCTCCTTTTTGAAGTATTTGGATATTTGTTTTAAGAACTGGCGGTATTGCCTTCGATAACTGCTCAGCTTTTTTACGTGCATATACAGTCGTGTCCTGAATGCTACAAGCTTTGTGTTAGCAATCAGTTTATTGTACAGCCTCTTTCTGAAGCCACCGATTAGCCGTTTGGCAACCGAATAGCTCATTACTTTGTCAAGGAATGGATATGGCACATTCAGAAGCGAGGCGATATACGAAAGCTTGAGCGTTTTAGTTTCTGGATTCAGTTCAAGCTTACCAGCTTCGTAACGTGCATACTGTGCTGGTGTCAAAGAGAGAGCCTGGGCAAACCAGTTCTTGTCCAATCCCAGGCTCATGCGTACTACGAACACCCCACGGACTTTACGCTGTTTGTGCATACCTTATTTTCTGAATATGTTACTGAAGAACTCTTTAACTTTCCTGAAGAAGTTTTTCAGTTTTCTCATGCTTGTTCCTCCTCACTGCTGTTTTCTTCCATCGGCGGTTCTGACTCTTGTGTTGTTACCTCAGGTGGAGTTTCTTCCGTTGTTTCAGCTACTGGTTCGCTCGCAGGCTCTTGATATTCCTCTACCCAATCCAAAGGCTTAGCGTCTGGGTCTCTGCCTAAAACGAACTCAGCTATGTTCTGCAATCCGCGTGGACCACCTGACACCTTCATGCCGTTGATGACAAACGTTGGCACCGAACTGAGTTTCAACTCGCCAGCTTCAACTAATGCCTTCTTGGAAGTATCAATGAACTTGATTATCACATTGTTGCCTTCCATGACGTTCAAACCCGTCAAATAGCTGTAGAGCACAACCGTTGGTATCTGCTGTATACAAACTGGACATCTTGTAGACATGTAAATAACCAAAGTGTCGTGCACGTTGTCCATAACCTCTTCAAGCATCTGCATTACATCAGACGGTATTTCGAAGTCCGCATCACCGTGCAGGTACTTATCAAGTTGGTAGACGGCTCCAAACAATGACATTATCACAACACCTTCAGGCAGTCCCTGTATGAACAGAGGCAACTTTCTCCAGTTCGTGCCATCTGTACTGAACCAAAGCTCGACAGCTATTTCCACTTCGTTATTCGGTTCTTGGATTTCCGAAGCTACCTCGAATACAAAATGCCTAAATGGGTCAAGCTCATCGAGTGGCTTCTGAAGTTCAACTATTGCTGTTTCAAGTGCTACAAATTCTTCTGGTTTTCCCTGCTTCACAATAAACGACACTCTGTACTTTCCTCGCAGCCCTTTCACAATATCTGCTACCGTTAAGCCTTCCTGTTCCATCGTACTCCCTCCTTTAATATCCTCGCTCTTGCCTAGCAAAATTCTCGAAGTTCTTGATGGTGTATAGCCACGCAACATCTTTCCAAATATCGTGCATATTAGTGGTCGTTAATAATCGCAGTGGTTCTTCCAACTTGATGTACATATACGCCATCAATGCTTCTGCCTTAATCAATTTTCCCACATTTTGCACAAACGTGTCGTAGCTTTTTGCAAAGTGATTCTCATACGTTTTCCAGTGCTTCCATTCCAGAGTGCCAAGTACTGCACTAAGAAGCTTAGGCACTATTATTTCGTTGTCTGTTACCTCAAAGGGCACTGCAAAGAACTTCATCAACCTGTTGAGAAAATCCTCATTTTCGAATGCCTGCGCAGGTACCTAAGAGCTTCGTTATCGCATTCTACACCAAACTGCCTGCACTTTTCAAGCAACTTCCTCGTCTTTGACATTGAACCCCCACCTCTTGAGCCTTGCTTTGTTTGCCACAATGGTGGCGTCTTCCCATTTCTTTTCTCGGTACATGCATTCGCTCATGACATAGTAGAATTGCGGTGTTTTGCGAGTTCTGAGATAATCTTTAGCAACAGCCACTGCCCAGTCCTTATCAGAAGCTACAAAAACCACCTTACGTGACGGTGTTGCGACAAACCAGCGCATTCTAATCCCTCCTTTACGATTGAAATTGTAACATTAAAACGGCAAACAAGTCGGCAAAGAGTATTGAAGAGAGTTTATAGTAACAAAGGCTTTTCAAACCGAAAAAGCTTATCAAAAGGCTTTTCAACTGCAATGCGTTTGATGGACAAATACTATTAATCCTACCCAAAGATAAAAAAAGGAAGCCCCCTTGCGGGGGCTGTTTTGTTTTAATCTAATCAGTAGTGTCTAATCTTTTCGAGCGCCAATCTCCAACTGCGTTTAAAATCCTCACAACCTCATCCTCCTTGCTCAGTCTTTATCACAGCCTCGTTCAATTTATCCAGGAATGCAACCACATCCTCAGGTTTACCTGCTACATCGAATGTTACTGTTATGTTGGTGCAGGTGCCTGTCGACTTGTTATAGACAACACTGTAGAAATCACGCACAACATTAACTGAAAGCACCAGCACAGGACCAAGTTTGTTGAAGTATTGGTACAACAGTTCTCCGAGCTTTTCCAAATCAACGTTGTCATGAATGTCGTACTCAACCCTTATATCCATGGTTACTCCTCCTTTCCTGCCAAAGTCTCGCTCTCTTCATATCACAAAAGAAAGCCGCCCACTGTATGCAGTCTTAAAAGCGTCTCTGATTTCTTCATCAGTATTATTGTTAAGAATTTCTAAAAGCTGTTGTTCAGAAAAGTTTCTGGTGAACTACCCCCACCTATAGAGGTGGGTGGCTTCGTGGTCAATACTCCTATCGGAGCAAGTTTCCCCACGCTCAAAGGGCTGTTCCATCCCCAGAAAACAAAAAGTAGTTTCTTGACCAGAATAGTTGTTTCAC
>Ga0116190_1000228_pt1 | contig 60907 bp, 56 predicted proteins | sample AD_JPNTR4_MetaG_FD_89808 | JGI IMG/M metagenome (GOLD analysis project Ga0116190, IMG submission 89808) | Active sludge microbial communities of municipal wastewater-treating anaerobic digesters from Japan - AD_JPNTR4_MetaG | ecosystem: Engineered > Bioreactor > Anaerobic > Digestate | place...
AAAAGATCCCGGATTTTTGAAAAAACCAAAGCGTCAAGGTCCTGGAACTCTTTCGTCTTCTCTTTGAGTCCGCGGTTTTTGATTGCCTCGGCGCATGCCGCGTCGAAGAATTGTTTTTTGACCGGGTCCGCGGCCACCCCCTGGTGAATTTTGTCGTAAATGATATTGAATACCCGCGGCACGGCGGACATGTGCGTGGGCTTGACTTCGCCGAAATTGACCAGCAGCTTGTCGGCGGATTCGGCAAACGCCAGCCTCCATCCCGCCAGAATGTAGGTGTGCAAATCCGCGGTCAGGCCGAAACTGTGCGCCCAGGGCAGAATGCTCAAACCCACCTCGTCGTCTTCCGAATCGAACGTCGCCTTGCATTCCTGCGCGTTGTGCGTCATGTTGCCGTGTGAAAGCAGCACGCCCTTGGGGTCGCCGGTGGTGCCGGACGTGTAGATGATGAAGGCCGTCTCCGACCAATGCGGCTTGTAGGAGGCGACGGGATGGGCCTTGCCCATTTTTTCCAGCGCGGCCATCGTATTCTCGCCTTCCCCGTAAATCAGGAAAACGTCCCGGAGGGTGGGAATGTCTTTTTGAAAACTCTTCACGGCGTCATAAACTTTCTGATTGCTGACAAAAAGATATTTGATGGCCGCGTCTTTGATAATATACTGCCAGACCTTCTGGAGTTCCTTTTCATACATGGGAACGAACACGCCGCCCAACCCGTGGGTGGCGTTGGCGCACACGAACCATTCCACCGAATTGCCGACAATCACGCCGACCTTTTCGCCTTTTTTCAGGCCGAGCTTGTTGAGGGCTCCGCGCAGATTGTTCACGCGCTCGGCCACCTGGCCGTAGGTGACCCATTCGTATTGATTCGTCTGTTTGTTTTTGGTGCCGAACAAGTTGCGGGAAGCGTGTTTTGCCGCGCTTGCCTCGAACATGTCCACCAGGTTGTTGGGTTTCGTGTAGTACGCGTCAAGATTGCTTTGAGGAACTGCCTTGCTTGTCATAGAAATGCCTCCTGAAGAAAATGTTTTATGAGCAGCCGCAGCAACGGCGGCATACTGTATTGCAAAATCAGTGCGTGTGTTATATGCACAACAGCGTTTATTGTGTCAATGAATTATTCAGTGACGGAGAATGGAATCATGACGCAAATTTACCAGTATCGGCTGACGGTCCCCGAAGACGCCGTGGACATCAACAACCACGTAAACAATATTGAATATTTGCGCTGGATGCAGACGGCCGCCGTGCTGCATTCCGATCTTCAGGGCTGCACCCGGGCGACCATCGCCGCGGGCGCCACCTGGGTGGTCCGCAGCCACTACATCGAGTATCTGCGCCCCGCGTTCACCGGCGAAGACGTTGTCGTGCTGACCTGGGTATCCAATTTCCGCCGGGTGCGCTCTTTGAGAAAATACAGAATCGTCCGGATCGCGGACCAGGAAATTCTGGTGGAGGGAGAAACCGATTGGGTGTTCGTTGACGCGGCGACCGGCCGGCTCCGCTCCATCCCGCAACCGGTGATGGCCTGCTTTGAAATTCTGCCCGCGGAAAAAGAAAACGAAATCCTCCAAGGCCTTCAAATCGTCAAGACCTGAAACCGTCGCGGCCATCCCTCCTTCGCAGGTATTTTAGCTTGACACAGAAATGCATATTTTCTATATATTTAACCGTAAGCTGAATTTGGGATAAAATATCGGAACGGGGGAATTCATGTCGGAGACGGATTTGCAGCAAAGGATCATCGACGCGATGGGTATCATGCACACGGCCATCAAGAACGTGCAGCTCTATCCGCCGAACAGCCCTTCCATTTCCAACACCATTGAAAAGTTTTACGCGGTCCTTTTGAATTTACTGGAAGAGGAATCGCCCATCGTCATCGCCGAAGCGGAGAAAAAAGCGATCATCTGCGGAAAGACGCTGGACACAAAAGATTTGGAAAAGGTGCAGATTTCCACCCTGATTTTCATCATGCTCAATCACGGCATCAAGAGCATTTTCTTTGACCGGGGCATCGACAAGGAAGAACTGGATTTCTTCATCCACTGCCTGGCGAAAAGTCCCGAGGAGATCAAACATCAGGGCGGTTTTACCAATATCATGCGGGCCAAGAAAATCCATCATATTTATCTGGATGAAAAAGTGTTCATCTCGATGGACAGATATCAAAAAATCATTTCCGAGAAAGGCAAGGCCCCCCAGAAAGAATCCCTGGAAAATTTGAGCGCCGAGAAGCTGGCCGACACCGAAAAGGAAGCGTTGCGCCTGCTCACCGCCATGCTGGGCGAAAATACGGAACAAAGAATGGAGGCGTCAAAACAATTCGCCGCGCTTCTGCAGCCCCTGCCGCTGGAATGGCAAAGAGGATTCGTCTCCAAAGAGCTGGACAAATTGATCGCGTGGATGAAAATCGAAACGGAAGCGACGCCGGAATATGACATCATCTGCGGATATCTCCGGGAACAGGCGCAAAGTTTTTTAAAGCAGGAGCGCTTCGCGGAAGCGCTTCCGATTTTTTCTGTCTTGCATCAAATCAACGTCGGCGCCCTGAAAAAGAACGACGCCATCCGCAAAGCTGTTTCAAGAACGATAAACAATCTGGCGACGGAAGACCACATCAGGCTCCTGCTGAATGAATTCAGCACCAACAAAAGAAAACAGCAGAACGACGCCCATGCGATTCTGGTCGCTTTTGACGACATCATTTTGGAGAGACTGCTGGATATCGTCCGCGACGCCACCGACACCAACGAGCGCGTCCGCGTCATCAATCTGATCCGCGAAATGGGCGCCCGAGCCATTCCCGCCGTCAAGAGCAGAATCAAGGAGAGCGCGCCCTGGTATTATTTGCGCAATCTCGCCTATATTCTGGGCCACATCGGCAATGAGGAAAACGCCTATGTGCTTCAGCCGCTTCTGCTGCACAAACACGGAAAGGTCAAGACGGAAGCGCTCAAAAGCATTTACCAGACCGGCGGCGCACAGAGAGGTCAGCTGCTCCTTTCCGTTCTGCCGCAAGTGGACGGCGAATTCCGGGTCAGCATCATTGAAATGCTCGGAAAGCTGAAATACGAAAAAGCGGTGCCCCAACTCCTGGAAATTCTGAAAAACAAATCCCTCATTTCCAAGGACGAGGATATCGCGATGCAGGAAAAGGTCTGCGATGCGCTGGGCGCCATCGGTTCCCCGGACGCCTTAAAATCCCTCAAGGAAATCCATGAGGCCAAGTCGTTTTTGGGCATCGGCACCTACCCGGTTAAAATCCGCTACGCCGCCAAGCGGGCCATGGATTCCATTTTGAGAAAGCAACAACAATAAATTTCCCGAGCTAAAGCCGGAGAGGTTTTCCCCCGGCAAAGATTCCTTGACATCAAAAAACCGCTTTCTTATAGTGACGGCGGTTATTCATTTCATGACTTCAGGCCGAGAGCTTATGAACACAACGGATGACAGCCATTCTTCGTTTACACCGGAAACCCGAAAAGGTTTGAAAACTTCCCTTCAAAAGAAAATTTCCTCTCGGGAGCTGGCCGTCTTCAGAACGCTCATGGAAAAACTTCAGTCTGCTCCGCAGGAGGATTTCACCTGGACATGGGATCATGAAACCTACAATTTTTTGATTCAGGCGGACAACCACATCATCGACCGGTATGTCGATATTTTGAGACAAGCCATGGGGGAAGCGCTGTGCCTTCATCTGGAGCGCGCTTCCATCATCGTCGACTTAAGACCCTGGAAAACCAACCCCAACAAAACGAGCCTGCGAATCGGATTCGAAGGAAGCCACATCCCCCCGGAACTGCACGGTCACACCAGCCTCGAGGATATCGTCAATCTGCACTACATCCTCCGTCCGGATGATCCTCCGCCGGTGAAGAAAGCGGTGAAAAGTTTCAAACTGGCCTGCGTCAGGATTGATCACCTGCTGGATAGAAAATTTGAATGGATGTGGGAGCGGCACTGGCGGGCGGACGGCCTGGCTTTTGCCGTCGTGCGCGCCTACACCTGGCTCAACAAATACCTTCTCGTGGAAAGAGAGGTGGATCTCTTCAATCACTCGCCCTCCATTCAGGAAACCGGATGTAAAATGGAGCTGTCCACGTACAATCGAGGAACATCCTTCAACGTGCGCATCGCCCTGGACGGTCTGCCGAACAACGTGCGCACGGACACGCGCGCCCTGGAAGTTTTCGACACGCATTTTTCCGGGTAATCGTTGCGCCGTTGCGCAACGGCCCCGAAACATTCTCATGGCGATCTTTGCCCGTTCATTTACAAAATTCAATTTTGTGATATAATACGACTCAACAAAATTGCGTCCCGGAGAGATGGACATGGCAGCGCCTCTTTCCCGAAAGAGAATCATCTTTCTTGTCCGCCTGACGGTCATCCTGACAACGGTTTATTTCATGCTTTTTCCGCCGTCAGGAGGGCAGGGATTGCAAACATGGGGCTATTTATTCATCGTTTTTTACCTCCTGACCAATTTGGTTGTCGCCTATATTCCGGACAGATACTTTTACGACGACAGGATTTTCTATGGATTTATTTTATGCGACAGTATCCTGCTTCCCGCCGGCATTTACCTCTCCGGATACGTCGGTTCCGATTTGTATCTGATGTTCTTTTTCATCATTTCCCTGACCACGATGAGTTCCCACTTCGGTTACCTGATCATCAACACTTTCTTTTTCTCTTTCCTTTACGCCTGGCTTCTATACCAAAGAGGACTTCTGACCGGCCCTCACGCCACCGGTTACTGGATTCAGATTCCCTTCATTCTTGTCATCGCCATGTTTTACGGATACCTCGTCACCACCCGATTGCAGGACAAGGACAAAAAAATCAATGAAGTGCGGGCCTATTACGAACAAATCGTCCGAGGCACGGATGTTTTCATGTGCATCGTTGACCGCGAAGGGAAAATCATTTTCGCCAATCCAAAAATCATCAATTTCTACGGGTACCAAAACAAAGACGACCTTGTCGGCCTGGAACTTTCTCAGCTCTACAGTGAAGACGAAACGGAGGCCGAAAAGACGCTCCGCCAGGTCAAGTCCGTTTTCGAGCGCAATGAAACCTCGCGCCATGAATCTTTCGACAAAAAACACGGCATCTGGTTCGCTCACACGCTGAGCCCGATCAGAGACGCCGCGACAAAAGACGTTTCCGCCGTCTGCATCATTTCCAAGGACATCACCGACCGCATCGAAAAAGAAAATAAATTGAACAACACCATCGAACTGCTGATCAAAACGCGGGACCAGCTCATGCAGCAGGACAAGATGGCGGCGCTGGGCAGGATGGCCTCCGGCATCGCCCATGAAATCAGAAATCCTCTCGAAATCATTTACATGGGTCTGGATTATCTGGAGAACAACATTCCCGACGATCAGGTTCAGATCCGCGAAGCCATAGACAAAATGTATCACGCGGCCAACCGCGCCGACAACATCATCAAAAATATTCTATCGTTCTCCCGAAAATCGGAATGGAAAATCGTCCAGCTTCCCATTTGCAAGCTGTTGAAGAACACGCTGGAGCTGGCGCGGCAGAGCCTGCAGAAAAAAAACGTGGCGGCGCGGCTGGAATGCGCCGACGAATCGCTGGAGGTGGCGGCCGATTACAACATGCTGGAACATCTTTTCCTGAATCTTTTCGAAAACGCCGCCGATGCCATGGCGGACCGGGAAGAAAGAATCCTGACCATCCGCGCCTATAAAAAGAGAATCACGGAAATCGGCTACAAAACCGGCTACCGGTACACCGACTTTTTCAAGATCGGCGACGACATGGTCGTCGTCGAAGTATCGGACACGGGCAAAGGAATTCCGAAAGATGTTCTGCCGAAAATCTTCGAACCCTTTTTTACGACCAAGCCGGTCAATGAGGGCACCGGCCTCGGGTTGAGCATCGCGCACATGATTATTGAGCGGCTCAGCGGCACCATTGATGTCGCCAGCCAGGAAAACGTCGGAACGACGTTTTTTGTAAAACTGCAACCGGAAATGAAGTTCATTACAAAACAGGAGGAATGACATGCCCACAGACATCAAAGTCCTGGTGATCGACGATGAATTCGACTTCTGCTATTTCGTCAAAACCAATCTCATGCAGAGCGGTCCTTTCGACGTGCTGATCGCGACCACCGGCACGGAAGGCATTGAACTCGCCCGGACGGAACGGCCGGACATCATTCTGCTGGATCTGTTCATGCCGGAAATGCCCGGCGAGGATGTGGCCGACGCCTTGAAGGAATATCCCGAAACCGCCGATATTCCGATTCTGTTTGTCACCGCTTTGGCATCCAATGATGATCTTTCGCTAAACCAAGAGGGCAAGATCGGCAATAACTACATTATGCCCAAACCGATACGGACGAAAAAACTCATTCAAACCATCATGAAAATTTTGGACCGGACATAAAGAGCGTCCTCGGCGGTTCTTGAACGGCCGCGAGGGCGGCCGCATCAATAAGGCCCCGACGCTTTCGTCTTGCCTTTGAAAATCCGATAGACAAAAATGGTGTAGCCGATCACCACGGGCATGCCGACCAGGGCGATGACGGTCATGATTTTCAGGGCACGCAGGCTGCTGGAGGAGTTGTAGATCGTCAGACTCAACATCGGATCGTTGCTGGCTTTGATCAGATGAGGAAAGTGAATCGCCGCCAGGGCCAGCCACAGTCCGACAAAGGCGAAGGAGGCCTCCCAAAACGGCGCGAATTCATGTTTTCTGTGGAGGGAAAACAAAAGTTCGGCCAACCACAACATCGTGCACAGCACTGCCACGTAGAACAGCCAGTTCGTCACCACATCATCAAAAGTCAAAACCATCATCACGAAATAAACCGTCGCGGTTGCGAAATTGAGCAGGGTCAACACGCGGGCCGCGCGGAAGCAGCGCTCCTGCAGGGCGCCCTCCGTTTTTCTGACGGCGTAAACGGCGCCCTGCAGCAGGACCGCCGCGAAACCGGTCACGCCGAACCACAGCGGAACCGGCCTCAATAGGGTGAAGAAATTTCCGGCAAATTCCATTTTTTCATTTAGCGGCACGCCGTAGACAACATTGCCCAGCGCCACGCCGAACAAGAAAGCCGCCAGCGCGCTGCCCGCGATGAAGATTTTTTCCCACAAGCCGGCCCGGGCCTCGTCGTAGGCGCGGAATTCCATGGAAACGGCCCGGCCGATCAAGGCCAGCAGCACCAGCATCAAGGCCAGATAAAAACCGGAAAACGCCGTGGCGTAAGCCTGCGGGAACGCCGCGAACAGCGCGCCGCCGCCGGTAATCAGCCAGACTTCGTTGCCGTCCCAGACCGGCGCGATGGAATGGATCAAAATGTCCTTTTCCTCTTTGTTCTTCCCGAGCAAGGCCAGAAGCGCCCCGATGCCCAGATCAAATCCATCCAGCAGAGAATAACCAGCAAAAAGGACCAGGATAATCACGAACCAAAGATTCTGATAATTTTGCAGATAGTCCATGGATAATGCCTCCGGAATCTGTCCATCTCCGACAAATTTTTAAACCGCCGGCCCCTTCCTGACGATTTTCAGAAATACTTTTACAAACACCGCCGCCAGCAGCACATAAACCATTAAAAACATCATCAGACTGAAAGCGATCTCTCCCGTCCCCACAACCACCGAAACGCCGTCGGCTGTTTTCATCAGTTTGTAGATGATCCAGGGCTGACGGCCGACTTCCGCCGCGATCCATCCCGTCTCATGAGCGATGTGCGGCAGGGGAATCAGAAAGGGCAAAAGGAAAAGATAGGCTTTGTTTTGATAAAGTTTCCCTCTCCAGAGCAGGTACCCGCCGAACAATCCCAGCGCAATCAACGCCACTCCGGCGCCCACCATGATGTGATACACTTGAAAGACAAAATTCACCGGCGGCCAGTGCTCTTCCGGAAAATCATTCAATCCCTTAATCTCGGAGTTCCAGTCGAAATTATAAAGAAAGCTCAAGCCCCCGGGAAGGTACAGGCCGTAGGTTTTTCGGTTTGGTTCATCCACGTATCCCGCGACGTAGATCGGGGCGCCGCGCGCGGTTTCAAAGTGTCCTTCCAGCGCCGCGGCTTTTTCCGGCTGCAGATCAATTACCCGGATGGCATGGGCATGCCCCGCGCCGAGCTGCAAAAGCGGCGTGACGGCGAAAAGGATGACGCCGATTTTGAGCATGGTTCTGGCGGTTTGGCCATGGAGCCCCCGGCGCACGTAGTAGCCGGCAATGCCCGCCACCATGACGGAACTTGTCACCCACGACGCCAAAACGGTGTGAACATATCGGACGGCGGTCGACGGATTAAAAACGGCCTCCCCGAAATTGCCCAGGACAATGCGCCCCGATTCCGTCAATGCGTAGCCCGCGGGCGTCTGCATCCAGGAATTGGCGACGACGATCCAGAAAGCCGACAGATGCCCTCCCAGAAAAACCATGAGCGCGGAGAACCAGTATACTCCGGGAGAAACACGTTTCCGCGCGAAAAGCAGAACGCCGAGAAAAACCGATTCCAGAAAAAAAGCCAGCACGCCTTCGGCGGCCAACAGCGGGCCGAAAATATCGCCCACCGCGCGGGAATAGCCCGACCAGTTCGTGCCGAAGGAAAACTCCATCACGATGCCGCTGGCCGCGCCCATCACAAAAATCAGTCCCAGCAGCTTGACCAAAAAATCGGTGATGCTTTTATAGTTATCGTCCTTCGTCTTCAGATAAAGCGTCTCTGAGATGAGAATAATCAGCGCCGTGCCCAGCGTCATGGCCGGGAAAATAAAATGAAAGCAGATGGTCAGCGCAAACTGGATACGGGCAAGGAAAAGCGCGCTCATGCATACCTCCTGGATGAGAGTGCATACTAACGGATTAATTGCAATTTTTCAACGGTTAATTTTTTTCTATCCTTTAACTTTTTAATGTATTATCATACCGCAAACCAAAAAATCAAAGGAGGCTTGCCATGAGAAAAATCCATTTTATTTCAGCAACGACGGGCGCGGTCCTTATATGCGCTTTGATGTTTTTCGGTCTGAACCCTGCTTCTTCCTACGCCGACGCGCCCAAGGACGTCAAAATCGCGTATGACGCCGCGACACAGACCCTGACTGTCACGATCACCCATAAATCCGCTTTCCCCGGTTTCCATCACATCAAAACGGTTGAAATCAAGAAAAACAACGTTGTGGTCAGCACCACCAACTATGATACGCAACCACGGGAGGTTCCTTTCTCCTACACCTACAAGGTGGAGGCCGTTCCCGGCGACACGTTGGAAGCGACCGCGACCTGCAATTTGTCCGGCAGCCTGTCCGCGTCAATGACGGTGCCCCCAAAAAAATGAGAGCAACTTCAGGCGCAAGTCATAACATTTGAATGCATGCAGGACATGAGCGGTCAGTTGGAAAAAAGTGTCTTGGATCTGGCGATAGCGGGTGGGACATTGCTGACCCTGTCCGACAGCATGGAAATCATCGAGGACGCCTTCATCGGCATTCGGGGTGAAGACATCGTGCTGGTCGGCGGCAGAAACAGCGCCGAGTGCGCATCGCTGAACGCGAAAGAAACCGTTGATGCCTCCGGCTGTCTGGTCATGCCCGGCCTCATCAACACGCACACGCACCTGCCCATGGTCTGTTTCCGGGGAATGGCCGACGACCTGCCGCTGATGGCGTGGCTGACAAAGCATATCTGGCCGGCAGAGAAAAAATTCGTCAGCAAAAAAATGGTTCATGACGGCGCGACGCTGGCCATGGCGGAAATGATTCTTTCCGGCACAACGACTTTCTGCGACGGCTACTTCCATGAAAACGCTGTTGCGCAGGCCGCCCTGTCCGCGGGCATGCGTGCCGTCGTCGCCCAGGGATTCGCCGATTTCATCATGCCCGACAGGGCTGCCGCCGATCGAATGATGGGCGTGGCGAAAGACTTCGTCGACCGCTGGCGGGAATACGCGCCGATGATTACGCCGGCTTATTTCTGTCACGCGCCTTATACCTGCTCCCCTGAAAACCTATCCCGTGTCAAAGAAGACGCCCGCAAGGAAGATATTTTGTATCTGATCCACCTTCTGGAAAATCGCGACGAAACCGATGTCATCTATCAGCGCTTCGGCAGAAAACCGGTGGATCATTTGCGCCATCTCGGCATCCTCGATGAAAAAACCATCGCCGTGCACTGCAACTGGCTAATCGCAGAGGATATCGGCGTTCTGGCCGATGCCGGCGTCAAAATTTCACACAATCCGGAAAGTTCGATGAAACTCGCGGCGGGTGTCGCGCCCGTCCCGGAATTGCTCAAAAGGGGCGTCTGCGTCGGTCTCGGCACCGACGGATGCGCCAGCAACAATGACATGGACATGATCCGGGAAATGGACACGGCCGCAAAAGTTCACAAGGTCACAGCAGCGGACCCGACGGTCATGAAAGCGGAAACGGTATGCCGGATGGCGACCATCGAGGGCGCAAGGGTCCTGGGTCTCGAAAAAATCACCGGCTCCATTGAAAAGGGCAAAAAAGCGGACGTGATCCTGATCGACATGAATCAGCCGCACCTGACACCGCTTTACAACGCCTACTCGCATCTGGTGTACGCCGCGCGCGGCGCGGATGTGAAAGCCAGCATCATCAACGGCCGTATCGTCATGAAAAACAGGAAACTGCTCACTCTCGACGTCCGGGAAGCCATGAAGAATGTGCGGAAAGTCGCCGCGGACATCCTGAATCAGCATCTTGTCTAGGCCGGCCGTCACCCCTGTCAAATTGTGTTTGACAGGCGGCCCAAGGTTCTTTATATTTTTTCCGCATTGATTGATTTTTTTGCTTCACATCGAAAGGTGAATTTATGAAAATTGTTATTTCCGGTTCGCTCGCCTACGACAGAATCATGGACTTCCCCGGCTATTTTTCCGACCACATCCTTCCCGATAAAATCCACATGCTCAACGTCTGCTTTCACGTCAACGGCATGCGGGAAAACTTCGGCGGCACGGCGGGCAACATCGCCTACGCCCTCCGGCTCTTGGGTGAGGAACCGCTGATCTGCGCCACCATCGGTCACGATCATGAAAAATATTTTCGGTGGTTGAAGCAAAACGGCATTTCCACCGAATACATCAAAATCATCGCGGATGAATTCACCGCCGGCGCCTACATCACCACCGACCGCGCGGACAACCAGATCACGGGGTTCAATCCCGGCGCCATGAAATATCCGTGCATCATTGATTTTAACAAACTGGATACCCGCGGCACCCTCGTGATTGTTTCCCCCGGCAATTTCGACGACATGGTCCAGTACCCGCGCGCCTGCAAAGACCGCGGAATCGACTACATCATGGACCCGGGACAGTCCCTGCCGATGTGGGACAAAAACGAGCTGATCGAATCCATCGAAGGTTCCCGGCTGTTAATCGTCAACGATTACGAATTGAGTCTGATCATCAGCAAAACCGGCCTCGACAAAAACGCGCTGCTGAAAAAGACCCGGGCCATCATCACGACGCTGGGCGCGCTGGGCTCGCAGGTATTGACTTCGGACGCGGAAGTTGCCATTCCCGCGTGCAAAGTGAAGAAAGTCGTCGATCCGACCGGCGCCGGCGACGCATACCGCGGCGGGCTGCTCAGCGGTCTGGCGCGGGGGCTTGGCCTCGTGGAAAGCGCCAAAATGGGCAGCATCTGCGCATCCTTTGCCGTGGAAACCTACGGGACGCAGGAATACACTTTCACGCCGGAAGAATTCAACCGGCGGCTCAACGGCTGACGTCTTTGCCCGCCCTTTTGAGATAATCGGCTACGTTTTTCCTGTGATTCAATAAAATGAGAGCGAAAGCGGCCATTGCGCCGCAGGTCGCTGTGATATGCCATTGGCAGGCACTGGCCTGCCCGAAAGCCAGGGTAAACACCATGAAAAACGAAGCGATGAAGGGAACGCGCGCCAGACCGTAAACAAACACCCAGACGGCCGCGGAGGCGAGCGCCGCCCATGGCGCGGTCATGATCGTGAAGCCGAGGTAGTTGGCCACGCCCTTGCCGCCCCGGAACCCATGGAAACACGGGAAGCGGTTGCCCAGCACCAGAAAAAAGGCCGCCCACGGCATCAAGAAAGGCCGCAGAAAGTAACCGGACACCCAGGCGACGGCCATGGCACGACCGACATCAAGAAGCAGAATAAAGGCCGCCCATAAAAATCCCGCCTGACGGTACACGTTGGTCGTGCCGGCGTTGCCGCTGAAGCTCTGCCGGGGGTCCTCCCTGCCCGTGAGCTTGAAAAAAATAACGGCGAAATTGACCGAACCGGCCAGATAAGCCAAAAGAAAAATCCACAGCGTCTTCACCGTTGACCCTCCGCCTTTATCCACTCCGGCGGGCGCAGACGGCCTCTTAAAACATCCTTCATTCTGATGCCGTTGACAACTTCACACAGCGACTCGTTTGCATCGTAAATCCAGGCATTGAACGTTATTTCATCTCCGGCAACAGTCAGCGGCGCCACCCGCGCAAGATAATCCTTTCCTTTCTGGGTTTTCCGGCAAATGAATCTCTCTTCCCAGCCGACCGGAAATCCAACAATGCCCGCGAACCGCTGTCCCCAAACGCAGGCCGCGTGCATCGCGGCATCGAGGGGGAACGGCGAGCCGAGCCATTGTTCATCCGCTTCGTGCCCGCCTCCCGAAACATAGGCCAGGGCGCCATGAGACGAAACCGCCAGATCTCCGATGATATTCTGATATGCCTCGCCAAACGTCACGAGCTCCCGGTATATGGTCGCCGACGGAATGCTGATGCATTCCCCCTCCAGTCTGGAAACATGACGGAAGGGAGACGACGCCGCTTTGCGGCCGCCTTCCGCGGCGAATTCAACATAGGCGTGCAAAATATCTCGGCTGACTCTGCCGGTCTTTGATTTCAGGAAAGTCATCAGATATGCCTTGATCGAACCGTCGGCGGTTTTTTCCAAGTCAACAAAAATCTGCCGGTTTGGCTTATCCGATTCCAAAGGAAGGAACCGGGCAAAAATCGCTTTTCGCAAAAGATCCATTGGGATTTGGGGGTAGACGGTTTGAGCGGCCCGTGCCATGATGATTACGGATTCGACGGCGGGCATCACCGCCTTCCCGTCAATGTGATGATCCTGAAGGTAAAGATGCGCTTCGATATCCATCAAACAGCGCTCTTTCTGATTTAGGCCGGAAATGATTTCCATAATTGAACCGTCTTTTCGTCCACCGCCACAGGAACGCCTGAAAGATTCAAGGCGCAATGTTTGGTAAAGCCTCTGCAGATGATATCGCCCTTTTCCGCGTGGGTGATCAAATAGTCAAAACGCAGGCGCACTCTCTCCAGCTCCGACGGCCGGGTGTGAATGTACATCAAATCGTCGTAATACAGCGGATGATAAAAAGTGATTCCTAAATCAAAGATCGGATAGACATAACCGCTCTGTTCGATTTCCTTGTAAGGATAAGCGGCATCGCGCATCAAGGTCGTCCGACCCACCTCGAAATAACGCAGGTAATTGGAATGATAGACGACCTCGGAACGGTCGGTATCAATATACAAAACCCGGTAGCTGCAGCGGTGCCAGATCAGGCCGGTGGTGGCGTCACGCACAAAGCGTCCGTCGTTTTGATAAATTTCCGGTTTGAACGGTTTCGGTTTCATCGCTACATTCCTCTGAAAATGACACAGCAATTGGTTCCGCCGAATCCAAACGCGTTGGACAGGGCAATTTCATATTTTTGCCGCCGGGCTTCATGGGGCACCACATCGATATCCGAAAATTCAGGATCCGGCTCGTAATTGATCGTGGGCAGGATCAGGCCTTTTCTCATGCCCTCGACGGTGAGGGCCGCTTCGATGGCGGCGGTCGCGCCCAGCGTGTGACCGAGCTGCGACTTGTTCGACGAAACCGGAATTTTTTCTATTTTTTTGCCGAAGACCTCCCGCAGGCACTGGATTTCCGTCTTGTCGCCCTTGGGCGTCGAGGTGCCGTGGGCGTTGATGTATTGAATGTCTTCCGGCTCCAGACCCGCGTCCTCGATGGTTTCCCTGATGGCGCGGATGATGGTCGGCATGTTGGGGCTGGTATAGTGGTGCGCATCCGATGTCCAACCGACGCCCAAAACTTCAGCCCTGGGTTTGAGCCCATGGGTCTTGATCACTTCATCCGCCGCCAAAACCACCACACCGGCGCCTTCGGAAAGGACGAATCCCCTCCGGTCGACGCTGAACGGACGGGAGGCCAGCGCCGGATTTTCATAAGCGCGGTCTTTGGACGTCATCTTGATGGTGGCGTTCATGTTGGCAAAACCGTGAATCAGCTCCGGCAGAATCGGCATGTCGGCGCCGCCCGCCAGCACGAAATCGCAGTCCCCGTCACGGATCATTCTCGCGCCGATGCCGATGGCATGATTGCCGGAGGCGCAGGCGCCCTGCGGCGAAAAGATCGGCCCCGTGAATTTCAGCAGCATGCCCGCCTTCCCGGCGGGAAGATTCGCGCAGAGATTGGGCAGCAGATAGGGACTGACCCGCAGCGGCCCGCGGCGCTCCAGATCGTGCACGGCGACGCGGAAGGCGTCCGAGCCGTTGAGCGCCGACCCGATCAGGCAGGCCATCCGCGGCGCAATCCGCGCGTCTATGGTGATTCCGGCGTTCTGCAGCGCTTCCTTGCAAACCGCCATGGTCAGAATCACAAAGCCCGCGTTCCAGTTATAGACCTCCTTCGCGTCCGTAAAATCCAGTTCCAGGGGATGCCAATCCGGTATCTCGCCGACGACATCGCAGGCGGACTCCACCTGACAGCGGGTGACTTTTCGGAATCCGGCTTCGCCCCGCACGGCGCGTTTCCATGTTTTTTCGAAAGTACTGCCCAGCGGCGTCGCCGCGCCGTAACCGACCACAAAGACCTTTCTGTTTTTCGGTGCCTTCATAATGAAACCGCCCTATCCGATGCGCCGCAGAATCACGCAGGAATTGCACCCGCCGAAACCGAACGCGTTTTTCAAAACAAATTCCTGATGCTGCTTCCTGGCGCCCTCCGGCACGCAGTCCAGCGTTATTTCTTCATCGGACGCATAATTGAGGGTTGGCAGCAGCGTTTCCCGGATCATGCCTTCCATCGCCAGGATGGCTTCGATGGCGCTGGATGCGCCCATGGCATGCCCGGTCTGCGATTTGTTGGCCGAAACCGGCGGAATCTTTCCGCCAAAAACATTGCGCAGGGCATCGGCTTCCACCTTGTCGCCGACTTTGGTCGATGTCGCGTGCGCGTTCACCGCATCAATATCCGCCGCCTTCAGCCCGGCATGCGCCACCGTTTCTTCAATGCACCGCTGAACCGTCGCCAGATGCGGCGCCACAAAATGGCTGGCGTCGGAGGTCATGGACCATCCGGCCAGCTCGATTTGAGCCCGCAAACCGTGCGCCCGGACAAATTCGTTCGTCGCCAGAATAACGCAGCCGGCGCCTTCGGAAACCACAAAGCCGCGCCGGTTTGCAGAAAAAGGACGGCTCGTTTTTTCGGGAGGCTCCGGAGGCTGTCCCTCCTTGGGCCGGTAAGCGCCGTTCATCGTGGCAAAGCCTGCGACAATCGGCTCCACCAGCGGAAAATCCACGGCGCCGCCGATGACGACATCCGCCCGGCCGCTCTGCAGAAGCATCGCGCCGATGATCAAAGACGTGATGCCCGTGGCGCAGGCGGTGATCGTGGAACAGATAGGTCCGGTCGCGCCCGTCATCATGGAAACTTTGCCGCCGACCATGTTGATGCACGAATTGGGATTGGTAAAGGGATGCGGCAGCCGGCCTTCGCGAACCATGAGGCGATCCGCCTGCAGGACCGCATCTAGGCCGCCGACGGCGGAACTGAACGTCACGGCCACTCTCGGCGCGAGGGCCTTGTCCATTATCACGCCGCTGCGTTGGAGCGCACGGTGCACCACCAGAAGGGCGTGCTTGAAAATCGGCGAACTCCAGTGCGCCATTTCGCGAGGCTGCAAAAAGCGATAAGGCGTCGCGTCGAAATCCGGAACTTCACCGGCGACGCGCACGGGGAAATCAGGCGTCAGCGGAAATCTCGTCAGATGCCCGATGCCGCTTTCGCCGGCAGCCGCTTTTTGCCACTGGGTTTCCAGCTCGGCACCCAGCGGAGAAACAGCGTCATAACCGATGATGAATGTTCTTTTTCCCGTCATGAAATCGAAAACAACAGAAAATTTTTCTCCGTTTATAAAACAAAGGGAGCATGAAATCCATATCAAATATTCAAGGGGATTACCAAGGAATAAAACGGTAGAGCTTGGCGAACATTTCGTATACTTCAATCCAGTTCTGCAGCTCTTTAGCGGATCGGAGATGCTCGCGCTTGTTGACCATGACCCAGCTCATGTGCGCCGCCCCGTCCTTGCAGGTGGAACAGTCGCGGGTCGCGGAGGTGCAGCAGCGGTGAACCGTTTTGAGGTCCGCCGCCCAGCGGATGAAATGAATCAGCCGCCGCGGCCGGTTCGGCCGGTTGTCCAGCTGCTCCGTGACGGAAGGGCATTCGCTCCAGCCGAAGGTTCGGCCCATCATTTTTCCCGTGGTGATGATCTCGTGATAGTACTTGCAGGAAATCACCGTGTTCGGATAGCGGTCGAGCATCTCGTCCATCTCGAAGCGCAGATCCCTCAATTCCTCCTCGCGCCAGGAAAATCCGTCCACGCCCTCGTCGTTGGACAACAGCTGGAGATGGACCTTCAGGCCGACATCCGCGATCCTTCTGATGACCGGCTCGATCTTGCCCACCTGGCGAGGGGTGATCGTATAGAGATAATATGTGTAGGGATCGCCTTCGTAATTTTTGCTGGAAATGGCGAAGGTGTCTTTTCCGCGCAGGATTTTTTCGTCCTCGCCGCCGCCCCAGAGGGAAATTCCCACCATCATGTCGGGAAACTTGTCGCGGGGTACTTTGATCAGACCATTGGTGGCGCAGTACGTGGGCAGGCGTTTGTAAAAGGCCTCCACGCGGTCCATGCACAGCGTCGGCTCGCCGCCGATCAAGATGGCCAGATTGACGCCGCGCGCTTTTTCGCGGTCGATGAACGCTTCCCATTTCCTGATATCCATTTCCTCCGGCGCCGCCTGATGCTCGCCGGACGAAAAGAAGAAACACCCCTTGCAGCGCAGATTGCAGCGGTTGGTCACATCGTAAATGGAACTGCGGATATTCAGACTGGAAATGCGTTTGTACCGCGCATACCATTCCTGATCCAGCAGGGAACTGACCGTTTTCATGAACGACGTTTTACCTCAATCCTTTCATTTCCGCGCAAACCGAGGAGAAAAATTTCCCCCCGCCCAACGATATAGACTGCCAGATTCCCCGTCACGGCCTTCGGGGAATCGCCTTTCTTTCTAATGCGCCTCCCCGGGCGGCTCCATGATTTCATGACAAAGATTTTCGCCCTTTTCGTAGCCCATTACCCAGACCGCCAGGTAAGTATCCACGTAATCCAGCCAAGACTTGAACGTCTCCAGATCATTGGCGTGGCGGTAAAGGCGCGCCGTCACCACCGCGGAGCCAGCCGCGTAATGGCGGCAATCGGCGCAATCCGTATCCGGCACGCAGCAGGCCACCGACCGGTCCCAGTTCAAATCCGTCCGGTATTGCCGGAAAGACCGGCCCAGCCCGATATCCTGCGATGGATTCCGGCGGGGATACGAACAGCGGAAAAGGTCGTGCAGTCCCTTTTCGTGCGTGTGCGCCACGGCATTGTAGACGGAAAAGAGAACGTTCCGCGGATAGCACCGCAGCAATTGAATCATGACTTCCCTCGTCCTGGCGAGGGAGGCCCGATCATGACGCAGGTCGCCCGCATAACCGACCGGCGAGGAAAAAACATTGAAGGTCAGCTTGCAGTCATGGGCCACGAGTTCCTCCGCGACTTCTCCGACCTCGCCGATGTTGTTCCGGGTGAAGGTGTATACAAAAACCGCCCGCGGATCCTTTTCATAATTTTCGATTTGTTTTTTCAGAAGATTTTTCGCATTCCGGATTCTCAGGCTGGTTTCATCGTTTCCCCAAACGGAAATGTGCAGCTTGTAACCGACGGATTCCGGGATTTTCCTGAAGCCGTTGGTGGCGATGCTGCCCAGCGGCATTTCCTGATAACACACTTCCAGCAGCTCCGGCACCAGCGACGGTTCGGCCCCCGCGAGAACCACGTAGGTGATGCCGCGCTCCTTTTCCGCGCGCATCAGGTTTCGCCAGGCGTCCGCGTCATGGACCTCGCGGGCGAACTGTTTTTCGCCCTCATAATAATAACAGCCGTCGCAACGGATGTTGCAGCGGTTCGTCATGTCGTAGGTGGATTCGCGCAGAAAAAAATACTTCCGGACCTTTTCCCATCTCCGCCTGACATCGGGATGGGCCAGAAGATCGGAAAACCGGGGCTTCACAGATTCCGGAGCTGTTTTATTTTCAACGCGCATACGGATGATATCCGCCCATCAATGGATCAATTTATCACGAATATATTCCGAAATCAGGCGAACGGTCTTCAATTTCGGATAGTCGTCTTCGTCAATGGTCACGTTGTACTCATCCTGGAGAACCAGCGCGATGGTCGCCAAATCCATGCTGTCAATCCCCAGCTCATCCACCAGATCCATGTCCGGATCGAAGGTCTGCGCCGTGACATCCTCCAGTTTTAATTCATCGATAATAATTTCGGCCACGTGCTTTATAATGCCTTGAATATCGCGACTTGCAGGCATCACCCGCCTCCTCCTTCTTCTTGATTTATTTTTCTGGCAGCCATGGAACCGCTGCAAACGATATTGTCTTGATGGACAATTTTAAACGAAAACAAAAAATCTTTTTCCGCCTTTTCGCCGTTGATGCTGATGGACAACGCATCCCCCGGCCGCACCGGCTGCATAAATTTCACACGCTTGAGCGCGCACAGCTTCAGGAGGATGCCCCTGCCCGCCGCCTCTTGTGCGATCGTCTGTTCCACGATATGTATCAAGGCGATTCCCGGCAGGATCGGTTCGCCGGGGAAGTGCCCGGAAAACCAGGGCGAATCGGGCGGAACTTCCGCCGTCGCCTCAATATTGCCGTTGCCGGATGAGACGACTGTTTTTAATAAAGTCCACTGATTTGCCAAGCCTTCCACCTCAAGGGGTGATACCCGCTCATCAACCGATGAATGCGCGAATGCATATCACCGTTTTATTTTTCAATCAAAATATTTTTATAACGTCAATTGATTTGACAACTTGCGGAATTTCGGCCATGACATCCCTGCCGATCAGATCCGCCAGCGGAAGGATTTTCAATTTCCGGTCTTTCAGCCCCCGCAGAACCCTTTCCGCTTCGGCGATGACAAGATGATGATCTCCAGCGTCGGGGAGCCCGTCATGGAGCAAAATGATGTCATCCGGTTTGACCCTCTTCAGTATGCGGGCGCCCAAATTCCGGACGCGGCGGTTGCCGGCATCGAAAGCCCGGCAACTGAACGTGACGCAGAACATCCCCAGTTTGTCCAGAACCAAGGGCAGCTTGGGATTGACAATGCCCACCGGCGGACGAAAAGCAAAAACACACACGCCCATTTCTTTGAGGATTTCCTGGACACGGAAGATTTCTTCCTTAAGATGACGATAACTGCACAGCATCAAAAAAGGATGGTGATGAAACGAATGGTTGCCCAGGGTGTGGCCGCGGGCGATGATCTCGCCGACGACATCCGGATACTTCAAAACGTTGACCCCGGAAACAAAAAATGTGGCTTTTGCAGAATAACGATCCAATAAATCCAGAAGGTCCCGCGTCAGCGGCGAAGGACCGTCATCAAAAGTCAACGCGACAAAATTTTCCCCGGTTTTACCGCGGCTGATCACCGGCAGAAAAAAATTGCTCTGCGGGAAAAAAGCCGCCATCAGACACAGAACCATGTAAAGAAAAGCCAACCCGGCGGCCAGAAGCGGGCTGAAAGGAAAAACAACGGCCGCCGCCGCCAGCAGCGCGATTCCGGTTAGCCGAGCGGGGTTTAAGGATGTCATTTTAAATTTCATGGACGATTACTCAACAGCAGGAGCTCGTCTTCCCGGATCGGCCGTTTCAGACGGCCCCGCCATGCGGCTCCCGCGATGATCCTGCTGTTTACTGAATCAGATATTCCCACAGCGGACCGGTGAAACCGCGCCGGTAAAGTTTGGGCAAAACGCGGGTGGCTTTGGCTTCGCCGGCGCCGATCATCCAGTTCAGACGGCCCTGGGCTTTTTCCTCGACCGTGCGCGTGATCTCCCCGACTGTCAGATTCGGCGAGCGGTAAAACAAAGGCTCCAGCAGTTCCTGCCCGGAGACGATTTGTCCCTCGTTCAGCGCTTCATCATATAGGGCTGTATGCGGATAAAGGCGCACGCCGCAGAAAAAGAAAAAAACGGCCCTGGGCAAATGCTCCAGGCCCTCCAGCGTCGTCTGCAGCGTCTGCCGGTCTTCGCCCGGACCGCCGAGCAGAAAATAATGGGCAATGTGCAAACCCGCATCAAGCGCCTCGCGGTGCGCGGCAAAAACGTTCTCCACCGCGAAAGGCTTGCGCAGTCGGGTCAGCACCGGCCTGGCGAGGGATTCCGTGCCGAATTCCACGTGCGTCAGCCCGGCATCCGCCATTGTCTTAAAGTAATCGGGAGGCGGAGCGGTGGGCGCGAAAAAGCCTCCCCAGGGAATACTCAGGCGGACTTCGACAAACGCCCTGGCGACCTCGAGGCTGTGTTCATAGCTGGCGTTGAAAGCGGAATCGGTGATGAAAATATACCTGGCGCCGGCTTCTTCCAGCTCGCGCGCCTTGCGCGCAATGTCCCGCGGCGGGAAAAGGCGCATGTTGCGGCCTTCAATGTGGGGATAGGTGCAGTAACTGCAGTGAAACGGACATCCCCTTTTGGTCTGCAGGTTGAGCATGCCGCCGCACGAAAGATAAAACCGCGTGTGAGGACTTTCCGGTTCGAACCGCCTTGTGATCTCTCCGCGCCAGGGCCGGTAATCCGCGCGAGCCGTCTCCTTTGTCAGGACGCCGGGAATCCGCGCGACATCCTGATGCTTCTCCAGCGCATCGAGCAGAAGCGCCAGACGCTCGCCTTCCCCGGCAATTCCGTAATCGGCATCCAGCGCCCGCATGTATTCGACGGGGAAAATGGTGAAGCCGCTGCCGCCCAGAACAATCTTCGCCCGCGAATTCTTTCTGATCTGGCTGATGACCGCCCGGTACTCGGGCAAAAATCCGCGGGCGTGAAGAGCATCCGTGTTGTCGATATTTCTGATGGAAACGCCGACAAAATCGGGGGAAAAGCTGCGGATGTCCTCCTCCCAGGCATCCCCGTCGGCATACACATTCAAATCCGCGATCTTCACGTCATAACGGTCATCCAGACAGCCGGCCACGTAATCGAGACCCAACGGATAAACCGGATAGGGAATCTTGAGCGTGTTGGCCGAGACAAGCAGTACCTTGATCATAGAAACATCAACAAAAATCCAGGGGTTGATCCTGACGGATCAATTGTTTTTTTTCTGATTCTGGAAGATATGTGTGGCCAGCGCGCGCACGGAAGCGAAAACTTTCACCCCCACTTCCTTGCTCTCAATCTTCACGCCGTAGTCTTTTTCGATCATCATGACCAGCTCCAGCACATCAATGGAATCAATGCCCAAATCGCCGCCCACCAAACGCTCCTCGTCCTTGATGTCCTCGGGACGGACATCAATCAGTCCCAGTGTGTCGATAATTTTAACTTTCAATTCACTGATCAATGTTTCGACGTTGTTCATGCATCACCTCAATTGGATTATGCCGGCGCGACCGGCACGCTTTTTTATCCTTGACGCTCTTCCGCGGGTGCCCGGACTTTCTCTGCTTCCTCGCCGATGATTTTCTCCAGAATCACCCGCGTCGCCCACCGCAAAAAGGCCATCCCGTACCGGGAGCCGGCCAGATACAAACCCAGCATCAGCATCAGCCAGGATATACCGTACACCAGGGGAATGCCGACCAGGCCCATCAGCGGGCTTTTCAGCCAGGCGCTGGCCACCCCGACGACGACCATCGCCGGAATGCCGATGATAAAGCTTATCACGATTAAAACAAGACCGGCGACGACCGAGGGGGACAATTTCCCCCTGAAAATACTCTTCAAGTCGGCGCGGTCGCAGAGCGCGGCCCGGCAGAACTCCTTGTTTGCGAAATACAATCCCACTTTTTTTATGACATTCAAAATACCGCCCTAAAAAACATCCTTTCTCTTTTCCTTCCGGATCCGCAAGCAGGTTCCGGCGAAAAATGCGGTGCGCCTTACCGCTCCATGATGCCGCCGACGGAGTATTTGGACCGCAAAGGATAATCCTTATAAGCGATATCCTTGAAAACCCCTGTCCGCGCCTGTCCGACGGTGGCGATCAATTCACCGTCGATATAAATCCGCCCGTCGCCGATGACAATGCTCGCGCCCGATTCCCTGAGCCGCGAATACCGGCGGACATCCACCTCAAAACGCGCGCACTTGTTGAACGGGCGGATCTGGCCGTTGAAAAAGACATCGCCGCATCCCAGCGCCCTGCCCGTGCCCAGAGACCCGCTCCAGACGCAGAAAAAGCCCAGCAGCTGCCATATCGCGTCGACACCCAAACATCCGGGCTGGACCGGATCACGCAAAAAATGACATTGAAAATACCACGCGTCCAGACGGATGTCCTGCTCCGCGATGATTTTCCCTTTCTTTCCGTCGCTTTCAATCAGCAAGATTCTGTCCAGCATCAGGAAAGGCGGCAGGGGCAGCTTCGCGTCAAAATGCTCCGGCGGATCCGATATCAGCGTCCCGTAAGCGAAAGCCAGTAATTCTTCAAAGTCAAAATGATCCCGTTTCAAAAATTCTTCATAAGTCATGATTTCTTCCCCGGGCGGACGTTTTTCTTTTTCCGGTCAGGAAGGAGCCCCTCTGAAAATCATCCGTAAGTATTTGAAATACATAAAAGCGTCCATTCTTTATGCCGCTTGAGTCCATTATAGGAAAAGGCATCGTTTGTCAAAAGAAAAAACCCCTTCCGGTCCAGGCGTGAAACCCCAATGGGGCAACTTTAGCTTGGTTCATCCAAAAAATCATGGCGACGGCGACGAATTTAAGCTATAAACACCCAAGTTTTTCAAAAAAGGAGATTCGAAGATGAACAAAAGCGCCCTGTACAAAATCAGTTACGGCATTTACATCGTCACTTCCGGAGAGGACGGAAAATTCAACGGACAGATCGCCAATTCCATGTTTCAGGTCACGTCCAATCCCGCGACCGTCGCCATCAGCATCAACAAGGAAAATTACACGCACGAATTGATCAAACGCAGCCGCAAATTCGCCGTTTCCATCCTTTCCGAAGCCACGCCGATGACCTTCATCGGACTGTTCGGATTCAAGAGTGGAAGGCACGTCAACAAACTGGAGAACGTCCAAACCAAAACCGGCGCGGCAAAGGTGCCCATCGTTGTCGAACACGCCGTCTCCTATCTGGAGGCGGAGCTGGAAAAAGAACTCGACTGCGGAACGCACACGATATTCGTCGGAAATATCGTGGATTGCGACATTCTGAGCGACGCGGAACCCATGACATATGCCTACTATCAGAAAGTCAAGGGCGGAAAATCCCCCAAGACAGCCCCCACCTATCACAAGGAGGAAGCCAAGGCGCCCGTCGCGCCTGCGGACAAATACGTCTGCAGCGTCTGCGGTTATGTCTATGATCCCGAAAAAGGCGATCCGGAAAATGCTGTGGCACCGGGCACAAAATTCGAAGATCTGCCGGATTCCTGGACCTGTCCGGTCTGTGGCGCAGACAAGTCGAAGTTTGAAAAGGAATCATAGGGAAAGCAGCCTGCCATGGAATACCAAAATGTCGATGACGTGCAGACGAAGCTAACCCGGGCCGGATACATCCCCTCCCGCGAAATCGCCACAGTGGTGTTTCTGGCGGCGGCGACCCAGAAGCCGGTTTTGGTCGAGGGACCGGCCGGCGTCGGCAAAACGGAGCTTGCCAAGGCCATCGCAAGGTCGCTGGACAGAGAACTCATTCGTCTGCAGTGCTATGAAGGCCTCGACGAAGCCAAGGCACTTTACGAATGGGAATATGCCAAGCAACTTCTCTACACGCAGATGGTCAAGGACCGGCTCAACGAAATTATTTCCTCCGCCTCCACCCTGACCCAGGCGGTGGATCAGATCGCCGCACAGGAAGACGCCTTTTTCTCTGACCGTTTCATCCAGCACCGGCCGCTCCTACAGGCCATCAGCTCTGAAAAACCCGTTGTGCTTCTCGTGGACGAAGTGGACAAATCCGATCCGGAATTCGAGGCGTTTCTTCTGGAAATATTAAGCGACTTTCAAGTGTCCATTCCCGAGTTGGGCACGCGCAAAGCGGTTCAAATTCCTTTCGTGCTCTTGACATCCAACAACTACCGCGACATGAGCGACGCCCTGAAGCGCCGGTGTGTTCATCTTTATATTGACTATCCCGCAAGAGAAACGGAAATCGCCATTGTCCGCCTGAAGATTCCCGACATCGAGGAGAAACTTTGTCACGCCCTGGTGGACGCCATCCGCAAAATTCGCAACCTCGGCCTCAAGAAAAGCCCCAGCATCTCCGAAACCATTGACTGGGCGCAATCGCTCATCGCCCTGCAGATTCACGAACTGACGCCGGAAGTCGTTTCGGAAACGCTCAACATCATCTGCAAATATCAGACGGATCTGGAAAAGGTCCGCAAAAATATCAACCGTGTCGTGTCGTAAAAAAATATGGTGAACCTGATTCAGCAATTTGCTTCCTGCTGCCGCGCGGCGGGGCTGCGGATTTCCACGGCGGAAGTGCTCGACAGCCTCCGTCAGATGCGGCTGATCGATCCGACGGACGAGCCGCAGTTCAGGTCGCTTTTGCGCGCCAACTTCGCCAAAAGCATACGCGACGTCCGTCACTTCGACCGGCTCTATGACCTTTTCTTTCATGAAATGCGCACGGACACCGCCGACATCCGGCAGGCGGCATCCTATACCGACCAGATCAAGAACACGGCGGACGTTCTGAAAATGATGCCGCACGACGATCCTGTTTACGATGCCGTCGCGGATTTTCTGCAGGGCAATCCGCAGGCCCTGCTTCGCGAAATACGCCGATTGCAGACCCAGGAGGAAGCGGCCATGCTGCGGTTCAATCTCGGACCCCTGGGCGGGAGACTCAATGTGATGCTGCAGATTGACAAAGCCGCCCGCGCCGCCCAGGCGCTGGTGGAGGAACATTACGCGAAAACGAATCCGGCGATGGCGCGGGAACTGGCCGTTCATTTCGAGGAACGCGTCGCCGCGGCGCGCTCCCTGCTCGTTCACGAACCGAACGCGGAGCCATCCGGCGCCAGAAAGCCTCAAACCGAAGAGCAGAAAATCAAAGGGCTGGGGGAGAAATCCTTTTCCTCCTTTACGCGACAGGAAATCGAGGAAATGCGCGAAGCCATCGACAAACTGGTGCGCAAATTAAAGAACATCGTCAGCCGCCGTTATGCGGTTCTCAACCGCGGCAATCTCGACGTCAAAAAAACGCTTCGGGCGGCGGCAAAATACAACGGCGTCCCCCTGGACATCCGATACCGGCACCGGGCGAAGCGCAAAAGCCGGATCGTCACGCTGTGCGATGTTTCCGGGTCCGTCTGGGCGGCGGCGCGCTTCATGCTGAATCTCCTCTACGCGCTGCAGGATTGCTTTGACAAGGTCAACAGCTTCGTCTTCGTTGATCGTCTTTCCGATGTCACCCCCATTTTCGAAGCCCATGAAATCAATGAGGCGATCCGACTGGTTCTGGAAAAACCGGATATCCACTACGGTGCGTCCACCGATTACGGTGAAACACTGCGCCATTTCAAGAGAGACTATATGGATCTTCTGACCAAGAAAACGACCCTGATTATTGTCGGCGACGGCCGCACAAACTATATGAACCCGGAAGACGCGATACTGGGGCAGATGCGCGAGCGCTGCCGGCGCGTCATCTGGCTCAATCCCGAGCAGGAAAATCTTTGGGGCACGGGCGACAGCGAAATCCGCTCCTACATGCCGCACTGCCACGAGGTGCGCCCCTGCCGAAATGTCAACCAGTTATTCACGTTTATCGAGGAGTTGGTGCTGTAACATGAATACCCCGAGGAAAGAACAATCATACAGCTGGATATCCCGTTTTGCCATTGAACATATCTTCTCCCGCGACGATTTATGCCGGGGCGACGACTTCCCCCACGATCTCTGGAAAAAAATGGGAGAAGCGGGATTTTTCAAAATCGGCATCGCGCCGTCCTACGGCGGCTGCGGCGGCGGTTACAAGCAGCTTCTGGAAGCCGGCGAAGTTTTCGTGCGCAGCAGTTACAACATGGGACTGGCCCTGTCCTGGCTCTATCAGCAACTGATCGCCGTTTATCTGATTTCCGGTTTCGGCACGGAAAGGCAACGCAAAAAATACCTGCCGCCGATGGCCGAAGGACATCTCATCGCGTCTTTCGCCGTCTCCGAACCCAGGCACGGCGGGCGCCCCAAATACATGGCGACCATCGCCGCCGAAGACGGCCAGGGGTTCAAGCTCAACGGCGAAAAGACCTATCTGACCAACGCGCCCGTCGCCGGACTGTTCGTCGTCATCGCGGTCACGGGAGAGGCGAAGGGGCAAAAGCAATTCAGCGCTTTTCTGGTGGACCATCCGGCCGCGGGATTGACCGTCAGCCCGCAGATCAAGCTCGATTTTCTCAAGCCGTCGCCGCACGGCGGCATCCTCCTGCACGACTGCGCCGTCCCCGCCGCCGCCCTTCTCGGCGAAAAAGACAGGGCCTTTCCGGATATCGTGATGCCTTTCAGCGACGCGGAAAATGTCGTGCTCATGGGAGCGGTGTCCGGCGCGATGGGCGCGGAGCTGATGGATGTGATTCTGGAAATCAACAAAAACCGGATCAGCGAAAACAAAGCCGTGCAAAGCGAAATCGGCGAGCTGGACGCTCTGCTGGAAACGCTGCGCGTCGTCGCGCGTGAAGCGGCGCACAAAATGGACGAGCACGACAATTACGCCATTCCCCTGACGCTGATCTTCAATGAATTGGCCGAAAGCTTTCAGCATCGAATCGCGGCGGTCGTCGGCAAGTGGAATTTGCCCATGCGCGAACGCTTCAAGATGCTTCAGGCGGATCTCAACATTCTGGGCATCCTGGGCAAGAAAAACATCACCGGCAAAATCACCAAACTGGGGGACGAACTCCTGCACGGCAAACGATGACAGGAACGCGACCGGTCTCCCGAACTATTTCGACGTTTTTTTTCCGGGGAAAGGGTCGCTTTTCTTGAATTTTTGAGGGGGCATGAATTTTTTGTCCCGCAAAAGCCTGGAAATGTCCTTCTGTCTTCTGGTGATTTTCTGTCCGGCCATGTTTTTCCTCGTCTAGACACACTGTTCTTCCAATGGGAAAGTGAACGCCCGCAAATTCGCCCGGGGATGCTCCTCTTTCAGTTTTCTGACCAAATCGCACAGCAACCCGATACGATCATCGCTGACCGCAAGCCACAGAGAATTATTGGTGCCCGGCCAGTAATGGGTGCCGAGCTTGGGATCCGACGCCTCTCCCTCGCCCATCAGGCCGCACATTTTCGTGTAGGCTTTGAAGCCGGCCTTCTTGAAGGCGCTGATGACAACGTCGTCGGCTTCGGTTGCGTAAATGACAAAAAACATTTTCATGATCGTCGCCTCCCGGCTTGTGTTGATTTGATTAAAGCGCTTGTCATCAACCTAAACGGTCTTCTTGGAACGCCTTCTCTGGAAATACTGCTGCCAATCGTCGAATAAATCATACGCGGCGGGAACAACCACCAGCGTGAGAATAAGGGACGTCAGCAGACCCCCGATGACCGCAATGCCCATTGGGGCGCGTGTTTCGGCGCCTTCGCCCACGGCAAAAGCGATGGGCAGCATGCCGAAAATCATGGCAAAAGTCGTCATCAGGATGGGACGCATTCTCACCGGGCCGGCCTGCAGAATGGCGTCGCGGCGAGACAGACCGCGTTCACGCAGGACATTGGTGTAGTCCACCAGCAAAATGGCATTTTTCTTGACCAGCCCCATCAACAGAATCAGGCCAATCATGCTGAAAATGTTCAGGGTCTTGCCCGTTAAAAAAAGTGCGCCGAAAGCCCCGATGAAGGAAAGAGGCATGGACAGCAAAATCGTCACCGGATGGATGAAGCTCTCAAACTGCGCCGCCAGAATCATGTAGGCCATTACAACGCCCAGCAACAACGCAAACAAAAGAAAGCCGAAAGACTCCTGCATCACTTCCGCCATGCCCTGGTACTTGGGCACATAATCGGGAGGAAGAATGCGCGCGGCAATGGCGTCCAGCTCGCTTTGCGCCTGGCCAAGCGGCTTTGCTTCCAGAGAGGCAAAAATCGTCACCGCACGTTGGCGGTCCACGCGGTTAATCACGCTGGGACCCGTTCCCTCCTCCACGTGAACCACATTGCCCAATTCAATCAGCTTACCGTCGCGGGCCCTCACGTAAATGCGTTGCAGGGAATCTTTGCTGGAGCGGTCCTCGGCGTTCAGACGGACCCTGACGTCATAACGTTTGCCTTTGACCTCATCTTTGTATTTGGTGATATCCAGCTCACCGCTGACGAGCAGATTGATGGCTTCCGCCACCGTCGCGACATCGACACCCAGCGCCGCCGCCTTGTCGCGGTCGATGAAAACCTTGAATTCCGGCTTGCCGACCTCCAGAGATGTGTCCACATCCACGATGCCCGGAAGCTTGGCAAATTCATCCGTAATCTGTTTGGCGTAATGCTGCAGCGTCTGGAGGTCCTGGCCGCGGATGCTGTATTGAATCGGCACATTCCGGATGCCGCCGCCAACCAGGGAAAGATCCTCCGCTGAAGCCTTGATGCCCGGAATCCGATTGAGCTTCATCCGGGCGATCTTCTTGATGTCTTCCTGACTGTAGTTCCGCTCCGACTTGGGTTTTAAACCGATCATCATCAGTCCGCGGTTCGTATAACCGCCATATCCCTGAACATAGAAAACGGATTTCACGCCCGGAATGTCCTTCATCATTCTTTCTGTCTGACTGAAATATCGCTCGATCTGATCCACGGAATAATCAATCGGCGCCTCCATCCGCACGATGAAATTTCCCTGATCTTCGGGCGGCACAAACTCCTTCCCCAATCCGAGCCAGGCCACCAAAAGACTCGTGATAAAAACAACCAGCGCGCCGACCAAAACAGTTTTCCTGAACCGCAAGGACCATGCCAAGACGGCCCGGTAAAAAGTTTCCAGCCTTTTATAGATTCGCTCCAGGAAATCACCGGCCCTGTTCCCAAAAGAACGCCGCGCGGCAGAGGGAACCCCGGCCAAAGCCGGCGGATTCGTGGAAGACCCTCGCGGCTTCAGAAAAATCGACGCCATCATGGGCGACAACGTAAAAGAAACCAGAAGCGAAACCAACACAGCGAAGACAATCGTCAACGCGAATTGAAGAAAGAACCGTCCGATCAATCCCTTCATGAACGCCACGGGCAAAAAGATGGCCACAATCGCGAAGGTGGTTGCCATCACGGCAAGGCCGATTTCAGACGTGGCGAATTTCGCGGCCTCGACAGGCGTCATGCCTTCCTCAATATGCCGGTAGATGTTTTCTATGACAATGATGGCATCGTCAATCAGCAAACCGACCGAGAGTGACAACGCCAGCATGGTCATGTTGTTAAAAGTAAAATGGAACGCGTTGATCAGGGCGAAGGTGGAAATAATGGAGACCGGAAGCGCGACAGCGCTGATGAGAGTGGTGCGCAGATTTCTCAAAAAGAGGAAAACCGCCAGTACCGCGAACAGACTGCCGAGAATTAAATGATGTTGCACCTCGCTGATGGAGCGGACAATGAAAATGGACTGGTCCATCGCGATGTTGAGCTTCATGCCGGGAGGAAGTGTTTTGTTAATCTTTTCCACTTCCGCTTTGATCCGATTGGCAATCTCCACGGTATTGGTCCCCGATTGTTTCTGAATCCCCATGCCGATGGCGGGAATTCCGTTGAAACGCGCGAGCGACCGTCGTTCCTCCGTCCCGTCCTCCACCCGGCCGATATCTCTGATCCGCACGGGCGCGCCATTGTAATAGCTGACGATCAGATCGGCAAAATCCAAAGCCTGAGCAAATTCTCCCTTGATGCGGACGGTATATTCCTTGGTGCCGGTTTCAATGCGTCCGCCCGGCAGTTCGACATTCTCGCGCTTGAGCGCCATGACCACATCGGAGGGAGCAATCTGATACGCCTGCATTTGTGCGGCGTCGAGCCAGATGCGGACCTGCCGAAGCCGCAGTCCGTAGAAGTTGACGGCCCCGACGCCGTTGATCCGCTGAAGCTGCTCCTTTAAAACTTCATCCGCGTAAGTGGACAAATCCCGAATGGATTTGTCGCCGGAAAGATTCATGAACAAAATCGGCGTGGAATCCGGATCCACCTTTTCGATCCGCGGCTCGTCAATGTCATCCGGCAGCTTATTGCGAATAGCCGAAATTTTTTCACGAACATCTTGAACGGCCAAATCAATGTCCCGCTCCAGCACAAATTCCACCACGGTTCGTGAAACGCTCTCCGTGCTGGTGGACGTGATGGTCTTGACGCCGTTGATCGTATTAACGGCCGCTTCAATCTTGTCCGCGACGTCGACATCCATGACCTCGGGACTCGCCCCCTTGAGGGTTGTGGTAATGGTAACAATCGGAAAATCAACCTTGGGAAAAAGATCGACGCCGATGCCCGGATAACTGACGACACCCAGCACCACCAGCGCCAGAATGACCATGGTGGCAAAAACCGGACGTTTGACCGATGTATCAGCGATCCACATTGACTTTTACCCCGTCCGACAAGTTGTTCTGACCCACGACAACGACGTCCTCCTTCTCCCGAACGCCGTCAAGAATCTCCACGTTCTCGCCATATTTGTCGCCGATCTTGACAATCCGTTCCTTGGCAATACGATCTTCCACCACAAAAACTTTTACCGTCGGGCCATCATAGGACAAGGCGATGAGCGGGACCAAGATGGCGTCGCGGGGACGGGCCGTATAAATGACGGCACGGGCGAACAACCCCGGCTTCAGCGAACGATCCCCGTTGGCCACAACGGCTTCCGCCTTGAGCGTTCTGGTCCGTTCATCCAGGTGGGGATAAACGATTTTGATTTTTCCTTTGAATTGTCTGTCGGCAAAAGAATCGACCGTAAACACAACGTCCTGGCCGTCCCGGATTTTCGAAATGTCTTTCTCGCTGACGGCAAAATTCAATTTCAGGGGATCGATTTTGATCAACTGCAGAAGCGGAGAACTGGCGCGCACAAAATCTCCTGTGGAAATTTTCTTCTCCTTGACCATGCCGCGGACCGGCGAATAAATTTTTGTGCGGGCAAGTCTTTCCGCGGCCGTGTCCAATGCGGCTTTCGCTTTGGCAACATCCGCCTCGGCAAGAATCACACGGGTGGAAATATCGTCATATTGCTGGCGCGTGATGAGCTCTTCCTTATACAGAGCATCTTTACGCTGATACTCGGCCCGCACATTGGCCAAAGAGGCTTCCGCCTGCTTCCACGCGGCCTCCGCCCTTTTGTGATCCAGCAGATAATCCGTCGGATTGATCTCCACCAATAATTTGCCGGGAACGATATCCGATCCTTCATCAACCTTGACGCTCCTAACGATGCCGTCAACTTCCGAACTCACCGTGATCTCTTCATCCGGCATCAGCGTTCCGGTCACTTCAAGATAAGGATGAACCTGTTTTTTCAGCGCAGTCGCGACGACAACATTCACCAGCTTTTCCGTTTCGATCTTTTTTTCCTTTTTGCAGGACAGTAGCGGCGCCGCAAATACCGCCGCAGCCAATACCAGCGCTATGCCTTTAACGACACGACAACGCAAAGGCATTTCCCGTCCCATGAATCTCGTAATACACTTTGCCGACATCATCTTTATTTCTCCTGGGCTGTATGCGTTTATGTCTTAGGGATGAGGCAGAACCATCCTCAATAAAGTGCCGCTTGACTTTCGGACCTTCAACGAAGCGAGCTGATAGTTATATAACGCTTCCGCCACATTTTTCTCGGCGGTCAGCAATAGGGTGTTGGCATCCATGACATCCAAACTGGTCGCCAGACCGTTTTCAAATTGTTTCAAAACGGCATTGTAATTGTCTCTGGCAAAGACCAGTTGATCCTCGAGAAATTTCAGGGACCCTTTCATGGTGGCAAGATCCAGACAGCCCGCCCGCAATTCCACATCAATATTTTTCCTCAAATCTTCATAAGCGAGCTTCGCCTGGCGTTCTCTGGCTTTCGCTTCCCGGAATTCGGCCAAACGCAATCCGCCCTCGAAAAGGGGAAAGGTCAGGGAAACACCCCCGAACACGCTCTCGCGGTTGAGCGTGGCACCGGGAGGATCCTGATCCGCACGGTTGTACACGGCAAAAAGACCCATACTGGGCCAAAAGGCACCGCGGCTGTACTGCACCTGACGGCTGGCCATGGAGATTTGGATTTCGTAGCCCTTCAGATCGGGTCGGGCTTCATAAGCCGTCTTGCGCAGGTCGTCAACGAGGCACACATCGGATAAATACGGTTTCTCCTCCTTGAGTTGAAAATCATCTTCGATGTCCGTCAGACGAATCAGCGTGGCGCGCGCCAGCTGCAGCGCATTGCCGGCCTTCAGATAATCCGCCCGCGCTCCCGACAATTCGCCTTCGGCTCGCAACAGGGCGGTGCGGGTCAGCTCACCCACCTTTACTCTTTTTTCCACGAAGCGATGATACTGCGAAAGCCTCTCCAGGTTGGCCACGGCGATGCCCTGCGTTTTTTGCGCCTTGAGAACATCATAGTAAGCCGACGCCACGGCCAGAATAAAATCGGCTTGGGCGGCGTTGAGCTCGTATTCACTTTTGGCGACGGACTGGTCGGCGATTTTCAACGCGTCGAGTTCACGGAGGCTGAGCGAGAAATTTTGATCCGCGCGAATGCCCCAGTTTCCCGTCTGTTCGGGCTGAATCAAGATACCCGACGAAGCGTACTTATCTTCGGAAAACAGGTTATACGTCCCGTAAGCCGTCACCCGGGGAATGAGAAGGGAAAGCGCCTTGTCCTTGTTCATTTGCGCGAGGTAGATGTTTTCACGCACCATGTCAATTTTTTCGGAATGTTTCAACGCCCTCTGATAAATCTCTTCAAGCGTGTATTCCTGCGCAATCGACGGCGCCGCAACCGACAAAACGCCTGCCAATGCCAACATCAGGTAAACCACATATCGTTTCATGTCACGTCCTGTTCATCTCAGCTTCGACAAGGTTACGGCCACAGCGTTCCCATGGCTCTTTGCAGACGGGTCAGATGGATATGATAATCACCCAACGCGTTGATGTAATCGGATTTGGCCCTGGTTAACAGCGTCTGCGCATCTAAAACCTCCGTCGAGGTCGCAATGCTTTCCTTGTATCTTTCAGTCGCGATACGGAAATTTTCTTCGGCCTGCTCAATCAACTTTTGAGAAACGGCAATTTGACTTTCCGCCTCCCGCAGCAGCAGATACGCGTTTTTGATTTCCAGAACCACCTGGTCATAGAGCGCTTTGGATGCTTCCGAGGCCTGATTTTCTCTGGCCTTGCCGGCATCCACCCTGAATTTCGTCTTGCCCCATTCCCAGAAATTCCAACTGGCGACGGCCATTAAATACCAGCTTTCCATATCTTTGTAGGAGCTGCCGGATACGGAAGGCTCATCGCCAAAACGGGTGTAGTTGCCCACGAAATTCAGCGCCGGAAGATACTCGCTTTTCGCGACATTCACCATTTTGGCCGCCTGCGCGGTTTTCAGAAATGAAATTTTCAACTCCGGTCTGGACTGTTTCGCAGCTTCCATACACGCCTCCAGAGAAGAACCAAAGGGTTGGTACGTCATGGCATCGGCAATCACCCCCGGCGCAAAGACATCCCGTTTCAAAAGGCTGTTCAAATGCGTTTTGGCCATGATTGACGCGTTTTGCGCCCGAACAAGCGCCTGCCTTCCGTTGGCCAACTCCACCTCGGCGTACAACAAATCATTTTTAGGAATCATGCCCACTTTGAAGTAATTTTCCGCGACATCGCGATGCGCCTTGAGCATGTCCACCGATTGGAGAGCCACCTCCTGAAGGTGTTGCGCTTTTAAAACGTTATAATAAGCAAGCTTCACGTCGTGGACCACATCCTGAATTTTCGCCTGTTCTTCCAATGCCGCGACATCTTCGCCGATTTTGCTGGCCTCATAATTGGCCAGAAGGCCGCCACCGGCAAACAGGGGCTGTTTCGCCTCAATCGCCCAGTTATAATTATTGACCGTGCCGGTGGTAATATCTCCCGGAGGAATAAGGGGGGGCAATCCCGGAAAAAAGAACGACGGCTCTTCATTGAGACGGGTGTAACTGTAGGAGGTGCTGAACTTGGGTAAAAACGCCGTCAGAGCCTCTTTCTTTTGAGCCTCCGCGCTTTTATACCCCTCTCGAGCAATCCGGATACCCGGACTGTTTTTCAACGCGATTTCAATACATTGGTTCAGCGTCAAGACCTCTTGGGCTAAAAGGTTCTGGGGAGAAAAAATTGCCAGTAAAAAAATGACGACAAAAGCCTTAATTTTCGGACCCATGATGTTTTACCCCATCAAAAAAAATATTCAAAATCAGATTTTTGTGAGAACGCGGGGATGCCTGAATCGGATCCAGCATCCATTCGAAGAGCGACGCCTTGATCAGATGGAACAAGGCTTCGGCCATGAATCGCGGCGTCAGATCCCGAAACAGTTTTTTTTCTATACCATCTTTTAGCAAGTTCTCAAGAAAAGTTATGTGAGCGAAATAATCAGCGAGCAGTTTTTCCCGAAGGGAATTTATGACTTGAGACAGAGCCGCGCTTTCGCCACGGACAAACAAACGACAAAAATCACTGTTGTTCTCCGCAAACAGTAAATGGGCGTCAACAAACATTTCTATTTTTTCCATAACCGTTGATACGGAATCCACGGCTTTCCTTGTTTCCGCATACATCAGGTCCATTTTTTCACTGATCATTCTCGAATATAAATCTTCTTTGCCATTAAAAAAATGATAAAGAGACCCTATGGAAAAACCTGACGCCCTGGCGATTTCCGCCATGGTAACAGCATAGTAATCTTTCGCGGCAAATATCTTTTCGGCTTGATTCAGAATTTCCCGACGCCGCATATTAAATTCACGTTTTTTTCTCTCCTGTCGTTCCGTCATAAGCGGCTCGCCTTGAACAATTGTTCATTATTTTGAATATGCATTCAAATAACAGAATGACATTTTAATTGTCAAGAAATAAAATTTTTACAAAACCTTTTTTACGTCAATTTATTAAATATAATTTTTTGTTTTCTTTTGAGCTGATTGAACGTTTCTTTAAACTTTCGGTCATTTTTTCTAATCGCCACTTTTTCACAAAACATTAATTAAATATAATTTAAATTTAAAAACAGAGACTTATAAATTATTTTATCTTTTTTCATTGTCATGGCACAATTATTTCATATTTAAATCAGCAAAAGAGCAGTTAATCTTGACGAAAAGGAGATAGGGACTATGAGAAAAATAATGCAGACATCTTTTTTGACAGCTTTTGTGGTTTTGGTTACCGCCTCCTTCAGTTATGCCCAGTTCAGCGCAACCGGCAGCGACAGCTTTCCGTTTTTTCACTTGGGTTGCCTGATCGTCGGCGGATTAATCATTGTCTCTTTAAAACGAAAATACACCAAGCTTTTCATGAGCGAGGCCATCGGCTCCTTTGCGCTTTATGCGGTTTTGGTTTCTCTGTTTACTTCACCGGTCGCTGATGCCCTAAAGGCCCTTATAAACTAATACCTTTTCCCCTTCTAAGCTATATCCTTTGAGAACCCCGTCTGGTACGGGGTTCTCGCCTTTTGAGGCTTTTTAAAACGCTTATTACCGGAAAAATTACTTGAATTTCCCAGCTTGGAACAAATGCGTCAGGCGCTGTGAAAAAACCCGGTTGAATTTTTGCAAAAAAGTCGTCTCCATCTCCGGAAGATAACGATTGGGCGAGTTATCACCGTTATTCCAGCTTCCCCAGATTTCCTCGTTGATTTTAAAGGGAACCAGAGCGAGCGACCTGACAAAATATTTTCTATTGGCGGGAAACAACCGGAAATATCGGGTCAGATTACCGTTGACTAAAATGGGTCTCAAGGCATGGGCAAAGATTTCCCTGAAATCAACAGGACTGACCAGATTAAGCCTTTCTTTTAAGAATTCTGAAGATTGGAGCGCTTCAATCACCGGCGCCGATTTTGCGTTGTCCACCAGCGTCAGCCAGACAAAAGGCACCTGAAATTGAAATTCCACCTCCTCCAGGAGCATTTCAAAAAGCTCGACGAGACTTCGGGCCTGCGCAAGCTTCTTTTCAATCTTCTCAAATCCGGCCGCGATTCTCGTGTTGACTCGGCCGATATGCTCTTTATCGCCCATGTTCACCCGCTACCATTTCGCGTAAATAATGACGTGATCGGAGGCCTTCTCCACGGTTCTTGATGACAAATCAATGACACAGTCCTTCGAGCTCTCGGCCAGTTTCCGGGTCGCCAGAATATGGTCCACACGCCATCCCAGCTTACGCTGGACCGAATCTCTGACACGGTAATCAAAGAAAGTATAATGACCGGCGACGCCGGGATAGTGTTTGCGGAAGACATCGACAAAGCCCCATCTTTTTGTTTCCTCATACGCCTTCCAGACCTCGGGATTAAAACAGACATGCCCCAACAGCCGTTTCGGATCATGGACATCGATCGGTTCCGGAGCGACATTAAAATCGCCGCACCAGACAATATCATCCCGGGGGTCGAAATGCCTCTGCAGAAAATCTTTCATTCTCGAGAACCACTGAAGCTTGTAGGCAAACTGGGGGCTTTCCATTTCCTGTCCCTGGGGCACGTAGGAATTGATGAGCGTCAGCAGACCGTAATCGGCAATGACCAGCCGGTCGGCGTCGGCGGGCTCACTGTCAAAACCGTAAATAACCTTTTGCGGTTTTGACAGCGAAGCAATGGCCACCCCCTTGTATTGCTTGTCGCCCCGGAAAACAACATGGTAACCCAAAGCCTCGAATTCCAAAACCGGGAAAGCGTCATCGGCGACCTTGGTTTCCTGCATGCAAAAAAAGTCCGGGCGGTTGTTTTTCAGCCACGGCAAAACAATATGCAGGCGCGAGCGGATGGAATTCACATTGAAAGATGCAATTTTCAAATCGCCGATCCCTCCGAAAGTTTAATATTTCATATCATTTCACCGAATCGCACTCAAGTTTTTTTGCGACAATCAACAAAATTGTGTATAAAAAGCCATGGAAAAAAATGAGGTCACCATCATCGGAGCGGGCGTCATCGGCTTGGCCATCGCCGCAGAAATATCGAGACCGGATCGAAATGTCTTTATTCTCGAAAAAAACACGACACACGGCCGGGGAATCAGCTCCCGAAACAGCGAGGTCATTCACAGCGGCATCTATTACCCCCGAAATTCTCTCAAGGCCTCCCTCTGCGTCGAGGGCAACCGCATGCTCTACAACATCGCGTCCGATCATAAAATCCCCCATCGCAAAACGGGCAAAATCATCGTGGCGACAAACCGGCGGGAAGCCGTTGAGCTTGAACAGCTTCACGCAAACGGCAGAGAAAACGGGGCGAAAGATTTGCAGATGTTGAATAAAAGACAGGTGGATGCCATGGAATCTTCCGTTCAGGCACAAGCCGCCCTCTACGCACCGGACACCGGTATCATCAGCGTTCATGATTTGATGAATTTTTATTTAACCAGAGCGCAAAGCCGAAAAGCCCAAGTGGTTTATCGCACGGAAGTCCTGCACATCGAAAAAGAGGGCAGCCATTACCGGCTGGCCGCCCGGCACGACCAAAAAGAAATTTTTGAATTTTCATCCGCCGTCGTCATCAACGCCGCGGGACTGGAATCGGACACCCTCGCCAATATGATGGGGACGGATTATCATCTTCATTTCTGCAAAGGCAGCTACTGCGGTCTCTCGGGAATCCAGCCCGGCAGGGTCAAAAGGCTCGTTTATCCGACACCCGACGCAAATCCAATGGGACTGGGAATTCATTTAACCATGGACCTCAACGGAAGATTCAAACTCGGCCCGGACGCGACCTACATCGACCGGAAAGAAGATTATTCCGTGGACGCGCGTAAGGCGGAAATTTTTTATCGGAGCGTCAAAAAATTTTTGCCTTTTTTGAAAAAAGAAAATATTCACCCGGACATGGCCGGTATCCGCCCGAAGCTTCAAGCTCCGGGGGAAGGCTTCCGCGACTTCGTTATCCGGGAAGACTTCCCCGGATTCATTAATCTGGTGGGTATTGAGTCGCCGGGAATCACCGCCTCCCCGGCCGTTGCCCGTCATGTCAGGGAAAAATATTTGGGCGAATGAAAAAGAATGTGCTAAAGGAAATGATAGAGAGAGATCCTTATGAAAATATGTCGCAAGTGCCGGGAAGAATTTTCGGATAAAGTGACCAAATGCCTCTACTGCGGCGGCCCGGTGGAGGTTGTCTTTATTCCCGGTGAAGAAAAAGTCGAAGAGACTGAAGCCAGACCAAAAAAGTTTAGCGGCCTGGAAAACATTTGGAAGGATCATAAAATAATTATCACGGCATCAATCGTCTTGCTGTTGGTCATCGCATTTGCAGCTTCACAGATGTCCAATTTAAAAAGCGATAAGGAGCAGGCCTTGCCCATCGAAAATCCGGAAATTGACGCTCCCGCCTTCTCCGCCCCATTCAACACAGAGGTGCCGGAAACCGCGCCGCCGATGGAATCTGCCGCGACGCCGGGAACGACATCCGAGGAAGCTTTTCGTCTGATGAAAAACGCCTACGCGCTTTGCAGCAGCGGCAAATGCGCGAATCCCGAACAGGCGATTGAATATCTGAATGAAGCCATCAAGCTCCGGCCTGATCTTGCCGAAGCCTATAACAACCGGGGCAACGCTTACAGCGATCTCAAACAGTATGAACAAGCCATCGACGACTACAACGAAGCTATCCGCCTCAAACCGGGTTATGCGCACGCCTATTACAACCGGGCGTTAACCTACGGCGAGCTTGGCCAGCATCAGCAGGCCATCGAAGACTACAACGCGGTCATCCAATTCAAACCGGAAGAGACGAGTGCGTATTATAACAGAGGCAGCGCTTATTTTAAGCTGGGGAATAAAGAGCTTGGCTGTCGGGACGCCCAGAAGGCATGCGAACTGGGAAACTGCGCCTTGCTGGAAAAGGCCCAGAAAAAGAAAGACTGCCCCTGATTCCTTTTTCGTGTAGGCAAAATTCTGCTCCAAAAAAATCAACGCGAAAATAAACGGCGCGGTTTTTCAGGGACATCACGAGGTCATTTTCACTCTCTTGGACCAGACCCGGCGCAGGCGCAGGGAATTGCCGACAACAGAAACCGAACTCAACGCCATCGCCGCCGCGGCATATCCGGGATTGAGCAGTATTTTGAAGAAAGGATACAGGGCGCCCGCCGCGATGGGAATGCCCATGACATTATAAAAGAAAGCCCAGAAAAGATTTTGTTTGATGATTCTCATCGTGGCTCGGGAAAGCGCGATGGCATCGGTCACGCCCATCAAATCTTGACGGATGAGCGTGATATCGCTCGTCTCAATGGCAATGTCCGTTCCGGCACCGATGGCCATGCCCACATCGGCCGCCGCCAGCGCCGGCGCGTCATTGATGCCATCCCCCACCATGGCAACGACCTCTCCCGCCTGTCGCATCTTTTTTACTTCGTCGGCTTTCCCGCCCGGAAGCACATCGGCAAGGACATGCTCAATTCCCAGTTTCCGCGCAATGGCTTTCGCCGTCCCCATGTTGTCACCGGTGATCATCGCAACTTTCAGCCCTTCGCGCTTTAAAAGTTCCACAACCGTCTCCGCGGACTCCTTCGGCTCGTCGGCCAGGGCGATAAAACCGATCGCTTTTTTTTCTTCGGCCACGTAAATCAGAGTCTTTCCTTCCTGCGCAAACGTCTCCGCCGCTTCCAGGAGATTCCCCATTACAATCTCTTCTTTTTCCATAAAATGCCGGTTTCCGGCACGGCATATTTTGCCGTGCAGAACAGCGCGGATTCCCATGCCCGAAAAGGCTGTAAACTGGTCCACCGAAGCCACGGGAATGCCTTCGGCTGCTGCTTTTTGCAGGACGGCCTGCGCCAGCGGATGTTCGGAAACTTTTTCCAGCGCCGCCGCGGAAGCGAGCACATTCCCCGGGTCGCGGCCGTCAGCCGCGACGATGTCCGTCACGGCGTGCTCTCCTTTGGTCAGCGTCCCGGTTTTGTCAAAAATCACAACGGAAAGTTTTCCCACTTTTTCCAGCGTCTCGCCCCCCTTGATCAGAATGCCGCTTTGAGCGCCCAAACCCGTGCCCACCATAATGGCCGTCGGCGTGGCCAAACCCAGGGCACAGGGACAGGCAATGACCAGCACGGACACAAAATTGATCAGGGCGCGGCTGAAACTGGATTCGGCGGGGATGAAATACCAGACCAAAAAAGTGACCAAACCGACGGCAAAAACCGCCGGAACGAAGACGGAAGCGACCCGATCCGCCAACCGCTGCACGGGCGCCTTGGAGCCCTGCGCCTCTTCGACCATCCGGATAATCTGCGCCAGAACGGTTTGCGCGCCCACGCCGGTGGCGCGAAAAGTAAAACTTCCGGTTTTGTTGATGGTCGCGGCAAAAACTTTTTGCCCGGACTCCTTATTGACCGGCAGACTTTCTCCGGTCAGCATCGCTTCATCAACGGTTGACGCGCCTGACAGAACAATGCCATCAACGGGAATCTGCTCGCCCGGCTTGACCAGAAGGACATCGCCGATTTGCACCTCCTCCACGGCGATGTCCTTCTCCTGACGGTCTCTGATGAGGTGCGCCTTTTTCGGTTTGAGATGCATCAGATTTTTAATGGCCGATGATGTTTTGCCTTTCGCTGCCGCCTCCAGAAGCCTGCCCAGCAGAATCAGCGTGACAATCATCGCCGCCGCGTCATAATAAACGTGGGGCATGACGCCGGCGCCGGTGAAAAAATCCGGGAAGAACGACGCCGCAGCGGAATAGGCGTAGGCTGAAAAGGCTCCCACCGCAACGAGCGTGTTCATGTCGGATGTCCTCTGCATAGCGGCCTTGTGAGCACCCACAAAAAAACGGCCGCCCACCCAGAAGACGGCGGGCGCGGTCAAAACAAACAGCACCCTCAGCATGACCGGGCGGGGAACGGCCGACAAAAAACCGAGTTCCCGCTGCATGGACCCGAGAAAGATGATCAGGCTCAAGACAGCGCCGCAGGCGACCTTGATTTTCAAGTCCTTGAACTCTGCGCGTCGCGACGCTTCAATGGGATCGGTCCCATTATCCCTGATTTCCCCCAGAAACTCGTACCCCTGGCTGGTGATTACTTTCTCCAGTTGCGCCAGGCCCCCCCACTGCGGTTCATGAACAATGGTGGCGCGGCCGGTGGCCAGATTCACGCTGGCCTCCACCACGCCCGGGACGGAATTGAGCGCGTTTTCCACGCGTCGCACACAGGCAGCGCAGGTCATCCCGCCCACGGACACCGTGATTTTTTCTCGAAGGCCTTTTGATTCCGTTTTATTCGGCAATGTCGTACCCCGCTTCGCGAATCGCCGTTGCGATTTTCTCTTCAGAAACCGGCTTGGTTTCCCGGTAGGTAGCCACGCCGCTTGTCAAATCCACCCGGACATCGGTCAGCCCCTCAACAGCATTCAGCGCCCGCATGACGGCCATGACGCAATGCTGACAACTCATCCCCTTTATTTTTATGCTTTTCATCATCACGCCTCCCAAAAGTCTTTTTAATGAAAGTCCAGCTACCATCCCTTGTCGACACATATTTTGATTCCATCACTGCAAAAGATGATACATACCACTTGATTTATCGCGCATTATGTATTATTCGACACAAAAATGCCCTTTTTCCCGTTAAAAGTCAAAGGTGAAAAATGATTATTCGCTGCTGGGGTTCAAGAGGCTCCATCCCTGTTTCCGGCAGAGAGTATTTGCGCTATGGCGGAAACACAACCTGCTTGGAAATCCGGACAAACGACGATCAAATTTTGATCGTTGATGCCGGTTCGGGCATTCGCGAAGCCGGTAACGCTCTGACCGTAAACCGTCATCATCATTTTACGCTTCTGCTGACGCACGCCCATTGGGATCACATCATGGGATTTCCTTTTTTCAAACCCATTTATTCCAGCAAGACGCTCTTGAATATCTGGGGTTGCCCCTTCGCTCAGGAATCCATCAAAGAAATGCTTTCGCGCGTGATGTCGGCCCCGAACTTCCCTGTCAGTTTCTCCCAGATTAGAGCGAAAATCTCCTATCAGGAGAATTGTTTTGAATCATACCATTTGGGATCGCTCACCATCACGCCCATTGCGTTGAGTCATCCCAATCAGGGCACGGGTTATAAATTCGAGGAGGATGGCAAAACTTTTGTGTTTCTTACGGACAACGAACTCGGTTACCGGCACGAAGGCGGTCTGGATTTTCAGGATTATCTGAATTTCGTCGAAGGCGCAGACATGCTTTTTCACGATGCCGAATATAAGGAAGACGAGTACACAAAAACGCGCGGGTGGGGACATTCTTTATATAGGGACGCTCTCCGCCTGGCCATGGAGGGGGGCGTCAGGAAATTAGGATTGTTTCACCATAATCAGGAACGCATTGATTCCGAGGTGGACGCAATCGTTCAAGACTGCCGAGCCATCATTCAGAAAAGCGGGAAAAAGTTGCGATGCTTTGCTGTCGGTCAATCCATGGAGTTTAAGATTTAACTTTCATCTTGATTTCCCGGGAAAAAAGTCATGTTTTTCGCCCTGCATATTTTCCTGATGGCCATTTCGACTTTGGGTATCCTGGCCGGGGTGGGAGCGGCCATGTTTTTCCGAAGTCATAAAAACTGGCTTAAAATTCACAAGACCATCAATTCTTCAAGCCTTCTCCTGGCGGTCGCGGGAATTTTCAGCGCTTTTATTTACACGATGAATTCTAGCGCAAAACACTTAAGCGGTCTCCATCCATGGATCGGTCTTGCAGCCGCTCTCAGCACGGCGGCGGCCTTTCTTTTGGGATTCTATCAATTCAAAGCGAAAAATAAACCGGCCGCAAGAACAGCACACCGTTTTGGCGGGCGCCTGGGTGTTGTGATGTTGCTGACGGCTGTTATTCTGGGCTTGAAACTGATTCATGTCATTTGACGTCTCCAGACGATGGAAACCTTCTTTTATGTTTCTTCCCACCACCAAAGAAGAATTAAGAAAATTAAAATGGGACAGGCTTGATGTCATTCTGGTCACGGGCGATTGCTATGTGGACAGCCCGTTTTTCGGCGTCTCCGTCATCGGCAACGTCCTGGCCAATGCGGGATTTCGAGTGGGCATCATCGCACAACCTGACTGGCACGGCAAAAACGACATTTGCCGCTTGGGAGAGCCGGAACTTTTCTGGGGTATTACCGGGGGGTGCATGGACTCGATGGTCGCCAATTACACGGCCATCAAGAAAAGAAGGCTCAGCGACGATTTGACCCCCGGCGGGAAAAACACCCGGCGGCCCGACCGTGCCGTAATTGTTTATGCGAATCTCATCAGACAGCACTTCAAAAACACCCGGCCGCTGGTGCTCGGAGGAGTGGAAGCCAGCCTGCGCCGCATCGCCCATTATGATTACTGGACGGATGCCGTGCGACGCTCAATTTTGTTTGACGCCCGCGCGGACATTCTTGCTTACGGCATGGCCGAAAAGGCCACCCTTGAGCTGGCGCGGAGATTAAGAAACAACGAAGAAATCAAGAACCTCCGCGGCATCTGCTATATCGCCTCCTCCCCGCCTTCGGGCTACCTGGAACTTCCTTCCTATGAGGACGTCTGCACCGACAAAAGATCATTCAGTAAAATGTTTGAAATGTTTTATCACAACAATGATCCGGTGACCGCCCGAGGGCTCTTTCAAAAACACAAAGACCGTTTCCTCGTGCACAACCCGCCGCAGCGTTCCCTGACTTCCGAAGAATTGGACAAGATTTACGCTCTGAATTTTACCCGCGAGGTTCATCCTTTCTACAAAACTCAAGGCAAGGTCCGGGCGATGGAGACCATCCGGTTTTCCATAACGTCCCACCGCGGTTGTTACGGCGAATGCAATTTCTGCTCCATCGGTCTGCACGAGGGCCGAACCGTTGTCAGTCGATCAGAAAAATCCATCATGACCGAAGCGCAAAAAATCGCCGCGCTGCCCGATTTTAAGGGTTACATTTCGGATGTGGGCGGCGCCACGGCCAATATGTACGGCATCGAATGCGCCAAGAAATTGGAAAACGGCGCCTGCCGGAACAAGCGCTGCCTTTTTCCGAAAGTCTGCGGAAACCTGAAGGCCGATCATGGCCGGCAGATCCGCCTCCTGCAAAAGCTGGAACGAATCAACGGCGTCAAAAAAGTATTTGTTTCTTCCGGTATTCGGCATGATTTGCTGCTTGCCGATCAAAAAAATGGCCTCAATTATATGCAGCGACTGATTAAAAACCATGTCTCCGGACAACTGAAGGTGGCCCCGGAACACGTTTCTTCAGACATTCTGCAGCTGATGGGCAAACCCAAGATTGACGCCCTGCTGAAATTCCAACAAATTTTTGAAGCACTATCGAAAAAATCAGGCCAAAAACAATTTCTCACCTATTACTTGATGGCTTCGCATCCCGGATGTACGGAAGAAAACATGCGGGAGTTAAAAACATTCGTGGGCAAAACATTAAAAATCAATCCTCGGCAGGTACAAATTTTCACGCCCCTGCCTTCAACGTATTCCGCTCTTTCGTATTTTACGCAAACCCATGCTCAAACGGGGAAGAGCCTCTTCGTGGAAAAAGACATGGCAAAGAAACAAAGGCAAAAGGATATTTTATTCGGAAAAAGGTGACAGGTCTGAAAAGCGGGCCGGCGACAGGACTAAATCCGTCCGTATCGGTCCTCCAGCCTTTCGATGTCGTCATCGCCGCAGTAGTCTCCCGTCTGCACTTCAATGAAAACCAGACGGGTGTCGGAATCATTCCGGATGCGATGCCGGGCCATCCGGGGAATGTCGATGGCGTCTCCGGTATTCAGCGTTTTTTGTTTCTCTTCAAGCGTGACGACGCCCGACCCCGCCACCACGAACCAGTGTTCGGAACGCTGATGGTGAAGCTGAAGGCTCAGACACCCTCCCGGCTCGACGGTGATTCTTTTGACCTTGTGGCCTGGGGCTTCCGACAAAACCTCGAAACTTCCCCAAGGACAACGCGTAATGTTTCCCATACCAACCTCGAATGGTTTTCCCCTAGCACAAAATAATATCCATGAAAAGATCTTTCCCTCTCGCAAAAAAATCCCCTTCATGATAGTAAAAGCAAAAAAGTTCTCGAAAGAAAAATCTCAAATGGACATCCCGTACCGGGTCAACAGAAGCCGGAAAAGAAAGAAGACGATCGCCCTGCAAATCAGCGACAGGGCCGAGCTGATCATCCGCGCCCCTTACTTCACGCCGATGGACGAAATCAGCCGTTTCGTCGCGGAGAAACAAAACTGGATTGAAAAGGCCGTCCAAAAACAGCGGGATCGGGTTGCCGCCGAAGCGAACCGGCAATTCGCAACCGGTGAAACGTTTTACTACCTCGGCGAGCCGTACCCTCTGAACGTCTTTTTCGACCCGCTGGCCGCCGAAGGCGTCGCCATAAACAATCCTTGTCTTGATCTGAACGCCCCCGATCATCGGGCGTTAAAAAAGCACTATCTCGTTCGCTGGTACAGGGAAAAAGCAAAAACGATTATCCGTGAGCGAGTGGATTTTTTCAGCGCGATGCTTAAATTGCCGTACGGCAAGGTCAAGATCACTTCCGCGCAAAAGCGATGGGGATCTTGTTCCGCCCGAAACGACTTGTCATTCAGTTTCCGTCTGGTCATGACACCTCCGCCGGTGATCGACTACGTTGTTGTGCATGAATTGTCGCATATCAAGCACAAGAATCACTCGGCCATGTTCTGGAAACAGGTTGAGCAAGTCATCCCTGAACACCGAAAACTCAGGCGCTGGCTCAAAGACCATCACGATCAATTTAATCTCTAAGTGCGCAGGAAAGGACGTCAGCCTTGTTCCATGGAAAAAATTGAAACCATTGATTTGAAACACCGCGATTATCTGACCCGTCGATTCCGGGAGATGAACCTGCCCATCTCCGACTACACCTTCGCGAACGTTTACCTTTTCCGAAAAACAAGCCATTATGACTTTGTGGAAAAGGAATGCGGATTGTTCGTCGCCGGCCAAAACAGACACGGTCAGCGCTACATCATGCCGCTGAATGACCCGCGGGGATGCGATGTAAAAACCGTCAGAGAAATCCTGGGAGATCGCGCTTTTCTGTTTCCTGTCCCCGAACAGTGGCTGTCCCATTTCCCGCAAGATGAATTCTCCGTCACGTACGATGACAGTGAATCCGATTATCTCTACCTGACCGAGGCCATGGCCGACTTCAAGGGGAAAAAATATGTGCGGCACAGGAATCACCTGCATCAGTTTCTAGCCCTTTACGCGACGGAAAATGCGCCGATCGCGCAAGAAAACATTCCGGACGCGCTTGAAATCCTGACGGAGTGGCAAAACCATTCGCGCACCGCGCCGGACAAAACCGATTTTGAGCAGTGCCGTGAGGCCCTGGAATATTTCTCCGAGCTGTCGCTCTGGGGCACCATTTATTACATTGACCGAAAACCGGCCGGATTTATCATCGGCGAAGCGCTGAACACGGACACTTTTTGTTTGCACTTTGCCAAAGCTTCGCGTAATTATCACGGCATATACGAGTTTATCTTCAACGATACCGCGAAGCTATGGCGCGGACAATACCAATTTCTGAATCTGGAGGAGGACATGGGAAACAAAAATCTGCGCCGGACTAAATATTCTTACGGACCTCTGAATCTGATAAGAAAGTATCGAATAAGCATGAAAGCATCAGAAAGAGATTCCCGATGAGCGAACTTCTCAAGCTAACCGTTTTGAAAGAAGGCGATCAGGGCGTTATTCACGCCATTGAAGGAGGCTCCTCCATCACCAGCCGATTGGCGGGGATGGGAATCTTTCCCAACGCCCGTTTCCGCATCGCCCAGATCAGCGGCGGTCTGGTTGTCGTGCAGGTGGCGGACACACGCATCGCGCTGGGGCAAGGGGAAGCATCCAAAATCCTGGTGAAGAAGACCGTTTCAGCTGAAGAAACGTGTCTGCCTCCCATCGAGAAGGAAATCATCGTCGCGCTGGTCGGCCAGCCCAATGTCGGAAAATCAACGGTTTTCAATATCCTGACCGGCTTGTCCCAGCATGTGGGCAACTGGCCCGGAAAAACCGTGGAAAAAAAAGAGGGGGAGCACCGCGCTGATAATGTTTTAATCAAAATTGTGGATTTGCCCGGCACGTACAGCCTGACCGCCTTTTCCGAAGAAGAACGCGTCGCCCGTGATTTCATCATCAAAGAAAAACCCGATCTGGTCGTCCTTGTTTTAAACGCGACGGCGCTGGAAAGAAGCCTTTATCTGCTCTCTGAAGTGTTTCTGCTGAACCGTCCGGTGGTGGCCGCCGTCAACATGATGGATGTCGCGTCTGATCAGGGCATTCAAGTGGACTCTAAAAAACTGCAGGATTTGCTGGGCATTCCGGTCATCCCCATGGTGGCGAAAAGAAACAGCGGCATCAAGGAACTGGTGGCGCAAATAGCGCTGATGGCTCACTCGGAAGTCAAATACTGCCCGCAATTGCCGGAGGTTTCCGCAGAGCATCTGCAGATCTACCGGGAAATTCTTCAGCAGGTGAAGCCCTTCATCAAAGAACCCTATACGCCCGAATGGGCGGCGGTGAAACTGATGGAAGGCGATCCTGAAGTTGCGGAAATGGTAAAAAAACAAGCGCAGAAGCCGGCCCTTGACAAAATCGACGAACTGCTGATCCAGCACGAAGACGCGCTTCACGCGGTCGTCAACGGGCGCTACGACTGGATTGAAACAATAACGCGGGCATCGGTTTCACGTTTCCGGATGGGCGAAGTGGTGCTCACCGACAGAATCGATCACGTCCTCACGCGGCCGATTTTCGGCATTCCCCTGCTTTTGGGTGTGATGGCTTTGGTTTTTTTCCTGACTTATGCGGTGGGCATTCCCCTTCAGGGATGGCTGAGCGGTCAAATTCAAAACTTTATTGCTTTATGCGAACCCCACACCCGCGCCTGGCCCGCCTGGATTTCCGGATTACTGTTCAACGGCGTCATCGGAGGCGTCGGATCGGTTTTGACTTTTCTGCCGGTGCTGTTGATCTTTTTCGCGATAATGGCCTTTCTCGAGGACGTGGGCTACATGGCCCGCGCCGCCTTTGTCATGGATAAAATCATGCATTTGGTCGGCCTGCACGGGAAAAGCTTCATTCCGATGTGTCTGGGATTCGGCTGCAATGTTCCCGCCGTTTTGGGCGCCCGCATCATCGAAACCCAGAAAGCAAGGATGATCACTCTGCTGCTCATTCCTTTTGTCCCCTGCACGGCCCGGCTAGCCGTGCTGACTCTGGTGTCTGCCGCCGTGTTCGGCCCGCGGGCGGCGCTCGTGTCATGGAGCATCGTCGCCGTCAATATCGTCGTGCTGGGGATCATCGGCGTCTTCGTCAACAAAACGCTGTGGAAGCAGGATGCCCCCTTCATTATGGAACTGCCCATTTATCACCGGCCGGACATCAAAACCATTCTGATGGCGATGTGGACAAGAACCCTTTCCTTTATCCGCAAAGCGGGAACCGTTATTTTGGCCGTATCCGTCATGATATGGTTTTTGTCTTATTTTCCCGAAGGCCAGGTGGACAAAAGTTATCTCGCGGCTTTCGGCCGGCTGCTTCAGCCGCTGGGTATTCCTCTGGGACTGGACTGGAAAATGATTACCGCACTCCTGACGGGGCTGGTGGCTAAAGAAAATGTCGTGGCCACTCTGGGGGTTTTATATTCGGTGGGCAGGGATGGCTTGACCGCCGTTCTGCCCGCGGTGATGAGCCACGCTTCGGCAGCGGCATTTCTTGTCGTGATGATGCTTTTCATTCCCTGCGCCGCCACACTGGCTGTTTTAAAAAGGGAAATGAACAGCCGCAAATGGTTTTACGGCGCGATCTTCATGACGCTTATTTTTTCATATCTCGGCGGCATGGCGGCTTACCGCTTGGTCACATGGATCAGGGGATAGATTGCCCCGCGAGCGCTCAATTCAGAACCGCCTCTCTGACCACCGGCCGATACAGGAAAAGATGTCTGCGGATAAAGCTGTCGGGCTTTTTCACGTCTTCGAACGAATTGCACACGTAAGTCGCCACAATTTTTCCGTCATCGGAAAACTCCACGTGCTCCTTGCCCGCATAGCAGAAATTGTTTGGATCATACAAGGCGCTTTGCGGATCCACCTCCGGAATCGGCTCCAGCAGAACCCTGGGCGGACTCCAGGGACCCTCCGGATGCTGGGCCATCTGATACACGAGCCGGCTGCCCTTATTGAACGTCGACAAATAAACGGCAACCCATTTTCCCAGCGCTGAATGATACCTGACGCTTAGTTCGGAGGCAAAATCCTCCAGGACAATTTTCACCTTGTCCGGTCGAAGGTCTTTGGTCCAGGTTCCGTCCCGGGAAAGATATTCAATTGCTCCCGCGGGTTTCTCGATTTTAGCGGCGGGTATCCGGGCCAGTATGTTTCCGACGACGCTTTCTCCGGCGCTTTGATGCGCATACAGAGGATAAAAATAAACATAATCGCCGTAAACAACGGACGTGGCGGCAAAAGCCGATATTTCCCGCGGAATATGGGGACTCAAGTCAATATAGTCGTACTGCCATTCACGCGGATCGGAAGCTGAAAAATCCTTGATCCGGGCGAATTTATGACCGGAAATGGTAAACGGAAAAACATTGGTCGTTTCTTGAGTCGGACGAACAATCAACAGCGGGATATACAGAATTCCGTTTAAGATAAACGGATCCTGAGGCCAGAGCCATTCCTCCGAACCAAAGAACGACACATACCTTGCCCCTTCGTGTTTCAGATAATAGCCGATGTGAAATCCCTTCTCCGAACAAGTGGAGATGCCCACCGTGGTGCCCAATACGACATCCATGCCGATCCGGTCCCGCCGGTGCGGTTCGCACGCGACGAAGGTATCGCCGAAGAGCCAGAGGGTTCTTTTGGCGTCCAGCTGGATGGAGTAGGCACCGTCGCCGCCGTACCACCCGTCCTTGTCGGGAAAGGAGGGCAGGCATCGGCCCGCAGACGAAGGCCCGCCGGAAACGGTCGGGAGCGTTGCACAGGAAGTGGCAAAAACCGCCAGAAAGAAACAAAGGATGACAAATACTTCCCGGCCGCCCTGCGACGGGCGGAAACGATTCCCCTTCCGGGAAAACAAGAGACTGTTGTCCGTCAACATATTATTTCCAGTGATCGACAAGAATTTTAATTCCGATGGCCACAAGAACAAAGCCGCCGAAAATTTCCACTTTCCTGCCAAAGATTCCGGCCAGCACTTTGCCGAAAAGCATTCCAATCCCCGTCATCAAGAAACAGACGACGCCGATAATCACCGCCGGAAGAAGAATCTCATTCTTCAAAATGGAAAAACTAAATCCCACGGCCAGAGAATCAATACTGGTGGCGACCGCCAGCAACAACAACGGCCATCCGCGCGTTGGATCCGTTTTCTCGACCTCGGCTTTATCGTCGAAGCCCTCGCGGATCATCTTGCCTCCCACCAGCGCCAGCAGCGCAAAAGCGATCCAGTGATCGAAGGACGCAATGAGGGACACGATGGACAAACCGGCCAGCCAGCCCAAAACAGCCATGCCGAACTGAAACCAACCAAAAGCCGACGACAGTCTCAAGACGGGTCCCCACGATCTTTTGGAATTGGACGCGCCAATCCCGATCGCCACGGAAAACGCGTCAATGCCCAACCCCACCGCAATCAGAAATACCGTTATCAGACTCATGAAAACGAAAGCTCTTCGCGCTTATTTTTCAAGTACGCGTGGATTTTCTCCGCAAGAGACCTACCAATTCCCGGTACTTTTTGCAACTCTTCCATGGAGGCCTTCCGGATCCCCTCCACGGAACCGAAATGTTGGAGAAGGCTGGTCTTTCTTTTCCCCCCGATTGCGGGCAGAGCGTCAAGCATCGAGGAGAGATCTGACGCCCGTTTCAACCGCCGGTGATAACTCAGGGCGAAACGGTGCGCTTCATCGCGCGCCTGCTGCAAAATCCGCAGAGCCTGCGGCCACCGGGAAAGCAAAACGGCGTCCTTTCGCCCCGGAAGATAAATCCTGTCCTCTTTTTTATCGGCGTCTTTTTTCTCCGAATGTCCGGGGAATATTGTCCGCCGCTCTTCTTTGGCCAGCGCCACCGCGTCCAGCCGGAGGTTCAGCCGCTTCAAAACGGCCAAGGCAACATTCAGCTGGCCCTTGCCGCCGTCCACCACGACCAGATCCGGCAGGGGATCCCCGCCGGAAAAACGGCGGGCGAGCATTTCCTGCATCATGCCGTAATCATCGGGCCGGTCCGATGTCCTGATCCTGAAGCGCCGATAACTTTTCTTGTCCGGCAATCCGTCCTGAAGCACAACCATCGACCCGACCGCCTGCTGTCCGCCGATATTCGAAATATCATAACACTCCAGACGGCGCGGCACGGCGGACAAGGACAATTTCTCTTTGAGCAGACGGAGCGCTTCGTCAAGCCGTTCATCCTTTTTGCAGGCCGTCTCCCAGAGACGCCTGGCGTTTTCAGAAGCCATGTCCAGACGCGCCTTCTTGTTTCCCATGGCCGGAACGGTCAACTTCACTTTCTTCCCCTTCTTCTCCGCCAGCCACTCTGCGATCACTTCCGCATCGGTCGGGGATTCCGGAAGGATGATTTCATCCGGGATGAACGTCTCTTCGTCATAATATTGAACCAGGGAAGCGGACATCACTTCCTCGCTGGCCTGACTGACTCTCACGGGCATAAATGATTTGGTTCCTGAAAGTTTGCCGTCCCGAATCATTAAAACGCAAATCTGAAAACGGTCGTCCTGCCGGTAAAGCCCGAAAACGTCCTGATCAACCGCTTCGCCCGCATCGACATTTTGTTTCTCCAGAACGTGCTCCAGCGCCCTCAAACGGTCGCGCAGACGCGCCGCTTCCTCAAAATCAAGATTTTCCGCGGCATGGTGCATTTCTTTTTTCAAATCCGCGACTAATTCGCGGCGGCGCCCCTGCAAAAAGCGAACGACATCTTCAACCCGTTTCCGGTAGGTTTGTTCCGTAATCAGCCCCTGGCAGGGCGCCGGACAGCGTCCAATCTGGTATTCCAAGCAGGGCCTCAAACGAAGGCGGAAATCGCGGTCCCGACAGCTGCGCAGCGGAAACATCCGCTGAACAAAACGCAGGCTTTCTTTGGCCGCCGCTCCGGAGGGATAGGGGCCGAAGTAGAGCGCTCCGTCGTTCATTCTCTTGCGCACCAGCTGCAAACGGGGAAACGGCTCCCGCAAATCGAGGGACAAGTGATAGTACGTCTTGTCGTCGCGAAGATTCACATTGTAGCGGGGCCGGTGGCGCTTGATGAGATTATTCTCCAGAATCAGGGCTTCCTTGGGGGTCGTCGTGGTGATGATATCAATGTCGAGGACGCGGGAAAGAAGAAACGGCGCCATGGGCCTGGAGTCTTTCCCGGTAAAATAGTTCATGACGCGGCTTTTCAGGTTCTTGGCCTTGCCGACGTAAATTACTTTGCCGGCGGCATCCTTCATCAGGTAAACACCCGAACCGCGCGGCAGAGCGCTGATTTTTTCCATCAAAGGGCGATGCTTTTCCATAATCCCGAATCCGAAAGATTCAAACAACAGGAACTTTCAGCGTCATTTCAATGCCAGCATTTCAGCAAGGATCAAGCAAGCGACGCCGCCGATTCCCACGGTCGCCGCCAAGAAAGATATTGTGCTGATGACGCTGAAAGGACTGCCGAGCTTCTTGTTCACGTCCGGTTTCAGGGCAAGAAAGACGAACAGCGAGGGATCCGTCAGCGCCCCCAGACAGGCAAGGACAACAAGGCACGAGGGGAAATGCATCCCGACGGCATAAAAAATCAAAAGAACCAATCCCATCATGAGGTAGTCCACATGCGCCTTCACGAGTTTCTCATCGTCACGGATATATCGCGTCGCCACGCCCAGAGACAAATATCTTCTGGCAACAATCAGCCACGCCGTCGCGATGGAAATCATGATTAAAACGGCTCCTGTTGCGGCAAATAAGTTCGTCATTTTCCCTCCTTTTCCAATAATGATGATGCGCTCAATGCGTTTTGCGTTTTTCAGACAGGGTCTGCATTTGACCCATCAGCCGATCGCAGATTACCGAGGCGATTTTCTGATTGGCTTCCCCGGTGATGTGGATGTAATCTATAAAGATGGATTCCCGCGCTTCGCGGAAGACGCCGCTCAGATCATGAAAATAAAAAGGATATGCTTTCTGTTCACCGGCGACACAGCGCGTGATGCGGTCCCGGACATCCCGAACGTACGGCCCGACCATTTCTTTTTCCATTTTAGGCCATCGGTCTAAAATTTTCATTTCCGTCTCCGACCATTCCCGCTTATCAAACAGAAGCGGCTGGGAAAAAGCCGCGTACGCCACGCCGTATGCGCCGCATATCCGCGCCGCTTTGGCCAGATTTCCGGCGTAGATTTGAGCGATTCTATCCGACCAGGCATAAGTTCCATAACCGACATAGCTTCGCCATTCTGAAAAGTGACCGAATTTTTCGAAAAAATAGTTTCTAAAAAGCCGCCGACACATTTCGCTTCCATAAGCCAAAAGAGAAAACGCCGGGTATTCGTCAACCTCTTTGAAAAAAACATTGTTTTCATAAGCCAGAAAATTGAAGGGGTAACCGGGACGGGGGTCGTAAAGAAGCGGATCCATGATGTCATTGCCGCCGTCGTAAAAAACGACCAAATCCGGCTCTGAATCAATCACATGATAGATCAAATGAGCCAGCTCCTGACCGGAGTTCTGAGAGATGACGCCGTAGTTGAAGACACGCACGTTGCGCCAGCCGCGTTTTTTCAACTCCTGCTCGACACAAACCGGCAGAGGCGGATGCCCATAGGCGACCGTGGAGCCGCCCAGCATGAAAATTCGGATTTCCGCCTTCCCTTTGGGCTTTTCTTTTGCGCCGTATTCAAATTTACTGAACATCGTGTAAGGCGTGACATACCGTTGCGCTATCCGATCATCAAAGGGATTGGTCCGGGGAAACAGGCAGCGGAAAAAGACTTCGGCAAGCACAAAAACAACGATACAGAAAAGAAAACCCCAACCCAACCATTTGAAAATTTTATTCATCGGACTGCCCTCCTGCCCGCTAGAAAAATACCAGAATCGCCCAAAGAGTCTATGACTTTTTTCGCTCGGAAGATTTCGGCAGATTCTACTTCATCATGCACAAAATAAAAAGCCCCTTTTGTCCCTCAACGCCCATGGAATAATAGCTTTTGTTTTGAAGAATTTGTGATATTAAGCATAAAACCTTTTCGACTCGAGAGAAAAATGATCAAAGACAAGCTCCCGATAGGCCGATCCATCGCGCTGGCGAGCATTGGCCTTGCTCTGATCGCCGGCCTCATTTGCGCCGTGCGGGCGAACGCTCAGTCATCGCCTTTGACCGGCACGCTATCAGCGAAAGAACTGGTCATTCTTTTCACCCATGACCTGCACTCCTATTTTCTTCCCCACACAATCTTGGCGCAAGACGGCAGTCCCCTGCAGCAGGGGGGATACGCGAAACTGGCGCACGTGATCGACGAACAGAGACGGAATCATCCCCGTCGGACGCTTCTTCTGGACGCGGGCGATTTTTCGATGGGCACCCTTTTTCACACACAGTTTATGACGGAGGCACTGGAGTTGAGGCTCATGGGGAAAATGGGATATGACGCGACAACGCTGGGCAATCATGACTTTGATTTCCACCCCTGGGGCTTGGCGGCAATGCTTTCCTCCGCGATGACCAAAGGAGAAAAACGGCCGGCGATTGTCGCATCCAATGCCGTCCTGAGCAAAAATGATTCGCGCGACGCCATGCTCAAAAAAGCCTTCGCGGATTATCCCGTCAGGCCTTATATCGTTCTGGAAAGAAACGGTCTGCGAATCGGCGTGTTCGGGGTGATCGGCCGGGACGCGGCTCACGACGCCCCGTTTGCCAGGCCGGTGGCCTTCTCCGACGCGGTCGAAGCAGGCCAACAAATGGTTGAGCTTTTAAAAAACAGGGAAAAAGTCGACATCATCGTCTGCCTTTCCCACAGCGGCACGTCTCCCATCCGGAAAAGATCCGAAGATGAAATGCTCGCCCGGGCCGTGCCCCAGATTGATGTCATCATCAGCGGACACACGCACACGGTTTTGCCCGAACCGATCGTCATCGGCAAGACCCTCATCGTGGCGGCCGGCAGTTACGGCAGCTATCTGGGCGTGCTGAACATCCGTTGTGACGAAAACGGCGCGAAACTTGTATCATACGAACTCAAAAATATATCCGCAGACGTCGATGAAGACAGGCGCATTGCCGCAGACATCGCAAATTACAAAAATATGGTCAACCGGAATTTTCTTGCCCGCTACGGCATGACCTATGACGAGGTGATCGCCGAATCCACTTTTCATCTGGAATCGACTAAAAAGTCAGTCGACTATCCATGGGAAGCGCCGCTGGGGGATCTGATTACCGACGCGTACCGTGCTGCCGTGAAATGGGCGGAGGCGGATCAATACCGTCACGTTCATTGCGCTCTTGTGCCGGTGGGAAATATCCGCGACGGCTTGTTTAAGGGCAAGATCACGGTCGCAGATGTCTTCGAAGTCCTGTCGCTGGGCATCGGCCCGGATAAAATTCCCGGTTACCCGCTGGTCTGTTTCTATGTCAGCGGCAAAGAACTCAAGGACATCCTCGAAGTTCACACGACGATCGCGCCTCTGAAGAAAAAGGATGCCTACCTGCAGGTATCGGGCGTGAAATTCACCTACAACCCGCACCGCATGTGGTTCGACAGGGTGACATCGGTGGCGGTGGAGGATGAAAACGAAACCTACCGTCCTCTGGAAAAAAACAAGCTCTACCGCGTTTGTGCGAATCTCTACACCGCGTCCATGATTGACTATGTCGGCTCGGCCAGCCACGGCTTGATCAAAATAGAACCTAAAGATCGGCAGGGCAATCTTCTGAAGGACGTGAAACAAGGGATTGTCCATATCAGGAATTCCACAGAACTCAAGGAATGGCAGGCGCTTGCCTGGTATTTGCGCTCTTTCGGCACGACAAGCACCTCCGAAGTGCCGCGGATACCTGAAAAATACAGCAGACCTTTGGGCCGCTATTTCGCACGGACTTCTCTCAACCCCGTCGATCTTTTTTGCGGCGGCAACTGGATAACCCATGGTGTTTTGGCCTTGACAATCTTCGCATTACTCATGCTAGGCTGCCTCGCCCATTTGGCCGTGAGAAAAATGAGAAAAAAAGATAATTAAAATTGTTTTTCCGTGGCAAACTGAATTTTTCCCTTCAATATAATGTTTTCGGGCCCAATATCCAAAAGTGAGATTGAAATCACAATTAATTAATAAAAACGATAACATATCGTTAAAATTCAGAATGCACAAAGATAAACAAAAATGTTCACGAAAAAAGAATAATTTCTCAAATCAGCCACTATAATTCCATTTAAATTTCATACAATTAAGACAAATGTGATTTTTTAACTGCTAAATAAGAAAAAAATCTTGCTTTTATTTTTTTGTTTTGTATAATTGGTCCAATGGTAGGACCAATGTGAATTTAGAAAAAATAAGTCCATATCGAAATTTTGTCCAGTGGACGGATTCAAAGCGACCATTCATATTGAATGAACCGAATATTTGAGGAGCGCATATGAACGAAACGCTGGGTCCCGTGGAGAAAATCAAAGCCCCCGAACAAATCGCCGAAATCTTGCTCAAGCATATTTTGCGCGGCGAGATCAACCCCGGGGAGAAGTTGCTGCCGGAACGGACGCTGGCCGCCCAATTGAACGTCACGCGCGCAACGCTGCGCGAAGCGCTCAAGAAACTGGAACAGCTCAAACTGATTGCCATCCACCAGGGCAAGGGCATTATTGTTCAGGATCTTCACCAGGCTTCCATCGATTTAGTTTTCTCCATGCTGGTCATTGATGAAAAAATCGACCTGAAGATTCTGGAAAACATTCTGGAAGCCAGAGAGCTTTTCGGAACGGATGTGGCCAAAATGGCCGCCCGACGAGCCGACAGCAAAGACATCGAACAAATGCGGGCGCTGATGGACAGGCTGGTGAAAACCACGGACCCGGAAAAATTGCAGCAGCTAGATTTTGAATTTTTTCGACAACTCGCGCTGGCCAGCAAAAACATGGTCTACATTCTGCTGATGAACACCATCAAAGCCATCCATGACAAACACTTGAACCTCTTTCTCCCCCTCTCCACGAATCTGGACACAACGTTGCAGCAGGAAATCCTAGAGGCCGTCATCCATAAGAACGAAGACAAAGCCGCCGAAAAAGCCAGGGAATTTCTTCAGGCAGGCAGGGAATTACTCAAATTTTTAAAGTCCAGTTGATTTAGGAGGATCACATGCAAGCCGTCCATCAGGCCGACAGAACCCCCGTTGAACGGGCAGAACCCCTACACATCGTCAAAATCCAGCGCACCTGCGTCCATGACGGCCCCGGCATCCGGACCACCATTTTCTTTCAGGGATGTCCCTTGAGATGTCTGTGGTGCCAGAACCCCGAAGCGCTTTCAATGAAGCCGCATGCAGCGACCGATGCGCCCTTCTCCCTTGACGATGTCATGGAAATCGTCCTGCGCGACAGGGATTATTACATCCGGACGGGTGGCGGCGTCACGTTCAGCGGCGGGGATCCTCTCTGGCAAAACACCGAAAGCCTCCTGCAACTATGCCGGTTGCTGAAACAGGAGAGTATTCATATCGCCGTGGAAACCGCCCTGCACGTGCCGTGGACGAATGTTCACCCGCTGCTTTCATTTGTCGATTTATTCCTGGTTGACCTGAAGGTCGTCGGAGATGATAAACGGCACAAACAATTTACCCGACAAGACAGCCGCCTGATTCATGAAAATATCCGCAAGCTGCTGGCCACCGACGCGAAAATCAGATTTCGCATGGTCATCGTCCCCGGCTATAACGACGACGAACAGCAGATCGCCGCCACAGCCGATTTTCTGAAATCCATCAACTACAAAACCATTGAACTTCTGAAATACCACAACCTCTACGAGGAAAAAGCCCGACGACTCGGCTTGTTGCAGACCCTCCTGAACATCACGCCTGAGCAAAGCCTGGAAGCCGTCAAAAACGCCGTCGACTTATTCCGCGATCTGGGCATTCAGGCGGCCTGTTATGACCTCGACACCCTCAGACACAAGGCCGTCTTCGGACCGCGTGTCCACGCGATACAAAAAGCCATCCGGGAAAGCGGTTATCATTTGTGCTTTGAAGTCGCACGTCTCAAGACTGAATTCTACAAGAAAAACGGGTTTGACGAGCCCTCGTATCTCCACCGTGCGAAACGCCTCGACTACGTGCTGAAAAACAAGAAAGTGATCATTTACCCTCATGAACTGCTCGTCGGCAACTTCACGTCCCATCGGGTCGGCGGACAGGTTTGGGAAGAGCACTACGGCATTCTCTTTGTTTCCATCCTCCACCAAATACACCGCCAGACTCCGGTTTCTTTCAAGTGTTCATGGAAAGACAAGCTTGATTTCTACCTCAAGATTTTCCCCTTCTGGATGAAACATAGCCTTTTGACGAAAGTGAATCCGAAGCTTTCCGATTTGAGACTGGCCATTGCCCGCTGTTCGGAAATGAACGCCGGATTCAACAACAACCTGGCGGCCATCGCGCATTTCATCGTCAATTTTGAACGGCTGCTTGCCCTGGGTACAAGCGGCATCATCCGCGAAATCCAAGAAAAGCAAAAAGAACAACCGCAGAGCAATCGGGCTTTCTATCAGGGCGCCATGATCGCCCTGCGCGCGCTGGAGGCCTTCGCCGAAAGATACGCCGTCGCCCTGGAAGAGTTGAGCCTTCGGGAAAGCGATCCGGAACGCCGCCGTGAACTGGAAAAAATGACCCAAATCTGCCGGCATGTGCCGCGGAACCCTGCCCGCACCTTTCACGAGGCGCTGCAATCCATGCTTTTTTTGCAGATCGCTTTGTGCATTGAATCCTATGAAAACGCGGTGTCGTTCGGCCGCATGGACCAGTTGCTTTATCCTTATTACAAAAGGGACCGGGAATCAGGCATCATCACCTATGATCAGGCCAGAGAACTGCTCGCTCTTTTTGTTCTGAAAATGGACGAGGCGGTGCTGGTTAACGACGGCGACACGTATCTGGGCATCGGAAGACTCTTCGAAACGCAATCCACGGACCAGGCCCTGACGTTCGGCGGCATGGACAAAAACGGCAACGACGCCACCAATGATTTGACCTACATGCTTCTGGACATCTGCGAGCTACCGTTTCTCGCGGTGGATATGGCTGCAAGAATTCACGAAGGAAGTCCCGCGAGGTATCTCGACAGAATAGCGGAGGTGTATCTCAACGGCTCTCCGCAGCCAAAGTTGTATCACGATGAGATTTACATCAGAACGCTGCTGAGGCACTACGACACCCGCGTCGAGGATGCGCGGAATTATGCCATCGTTGGATGCGTTGAACCGGTGGCGTCCGATGACCATTTCGGCAACACCGACTGTGCCAACATCAATGTCGTTTTGCCCCTTCTGCAGGCATTGAAGGGAGAGGAAGAAGATTTGTGGAATTTCGGCTTCGCCGACCAGATGGAAAAAATCATCACCAAATTCATCGAACACAGCTTCCGCGGTAACAACAGAATTTCCCGCTTTATTGTTTCGCGGTACCAAAAGATGCGCGCTGCCTATAAGAAGAAAAAAGCCGTACCGCTCCGCCCGCCCGCGAGCATGGATGAGTTGCTTGAGCGCTACCAGGAACGGCTGAACCAGCTGGCCCGTTCCATTCTTGCAGAGCATCAGAAAATTGAAGAGCAAATCCGCCGGCACTTCACGACGCCGCTGGCGTCCTCCCTCTTTCGGGGTTGCGTCAAAAGCGGAAAGGACGTCAACGAAGGCGGCGCGACTTTTAACAGTAGCGGCATTCAAGCGGTCGGCATCACGGACGCCGCCGATTCGCTGCACGCCATCGACGAAGTGGTCTACCGGAAAAAACTCCATTCGCTCTGGGAGATCCTTGTCGCCATGGATCATGATTTTCAGGGAGAGCACTATCAGAAAATCCGGGAGGCGCTGCTGGCCGTTCCCAAATTCGGGCAGGATGACTCTCCCGTGGCCGCGCGCTGGGTCAACAAGACGATGGAGATTTACTGCAACGCGTTAAAACAGGTGCCCCAATGTCCGCGAAACGGCATCTATACCGCCGGCTATTACGCCCTCAACGTCAGTGACGTTTACGGCAAGAAGACGCCTTCGCTTCCCTCCGGAAGAATGCAGGGATTGCCCCTGGCCAACAGC
>Ga0116190_1000232_pt1 | contig 60441 bp, 41 predicted proteins | sample AD_JPNTR4_MetaG_FD_89808 | JGI IMG/M metagenome (GOLD analysis project Ga0116190, IMG submission 89808) | Active sludge microbial communities of municipal wastewater-treating anaerobic digesters from Japan - AD_JPNTR4_MetaG | ecosystem: Engineered > Bioreactor > Anaerobic > Digestate | place...
TCCAACGACAAACCGACGCCTGCCGGAGCCCGGCCGGATGGCCAAGCTTTGCCCTTTAGACCGCCCCGCCCTCCCCCCTCGCGCTTCCCAGCATCTCGACCCCCTTGATTTGGAACCGCCGCGTCCTCCCCCTTCCGTTCGACAGGGAGGCGCGGCCATGATACTCTTAGGGGGTGCATAACTGATAGTAACCGGATAACGGAAACGGGGGACGAATGACGAATTGGACATTGGGAGTTGCTCTGCTCGCCGTCTGCAGTGCTGCCGCCGCACTCTCGGACGCTGTACTCTCCATCACGGTTGCGGCGGAGGCCATTCCCAACGCCGGCTTCGAGGACACCGAAGCGCTGGCCTGGACCATCGCCGACGCTGGCATGAGTGTCATCACGAAAGAGGCGGCGCGTACCGGCGAGCGCGGCCTGCGTGTCACTGACACTTCCGGCAGTCAAGGCAGCAGTTGCCGATCTGTTGCTGTACCGGTCACGGTTGGGAAGACCTACGCGCTCTCCTTCTGGGGGCGCGTATGGGAAAACGACGGCGCGGTCGGTGTCTACCTGCAGTTCGCGAATGCAAAAGGACAAGTCTTGACTTCGCCCTCCCGCCACGGGGAAATCATTCAGACCATCCAAGGTGACAAAGGCGAGTGGCGGGCCTTCACGGTCTACGGAGAAGCCCCGCCGGAGTCGACCGTGATGTGGGTCTGGGTGCACAGTTTTAACGGCAGTTGCGGCATGGCCGACGTGGATGATTTCGCCGTCACCGAGGTGAGCGCGGCTGAGGCGCGTCGGGCGCGTATCGCGGCCCTGCGCACATCCAAGAACGGCTTTCCGCCGCCCGACGAGTCGCGCGTCGCGCAGATCGCCGCTTGGCTGGCGCCCGCGCCGCATGGCCTGGGGCGGCCCGCCACCGACCGTGAGGCGTGGGATCGCCTGGCCACCTTGCCCGAAGCGGGGCCGATCCTGCGCGACGCGGAAAAAGCCATGAAAACACCGCCGCCGGAATTGCCCGACGAGCTCTATCTCGAATTCACCACCAACGGGAACCGGCGCAACTACGAGCGCCCCTACGGTCAGCGCACACAGCGGATCACATCCCTGTTGCTGGCCGAATGCCTGGAGGATAAGGGACGTTTTCTGCCCGCGCTCGAACGCGATCTGCTCGCGGTCTGTGATGAGCGGAGCTGGACCATGCCAGCGCATGATGGCAGTCTCAGTAATTTCAAAGGCACTCGCCTGACCATTGATCTCGGCTCCTCCGCGCGCGGCTGGCTGCTCTCCGAAGTGGATGCCTGGCTCGGCCACCGCCTCTCGCCGGAAGTGCGTGAACGGCTGCGCAGCGAGGTTCGCCGGCGCGTGCTTGGGCCTTACCTGAACGTGATACGCGACGGCAACATCAACGGCAACTGGTGGATGCGCTGCAACAACAACTGGAATGCGGTCTGTTCGGCCGGTGTCGTCGGCTGCGCCCTGGCGCTGCTGGAGTCGCGCGAGGAACGCGCCTTGGTGCTGGCCGCTGTAGAGTTTTCCAATCCTTTTTTCATTAGCGGCTTTACCGATGACGGCTATTGCAGTGAGGGGATGGGCTACTGGAACTACGGTTTCGGTCACTATGTGATGATGGGGCTTGCCGTGCGCGCGGCCACCGGCGGGCAACTCGATCTCTTCACCTGCGACAAACTGCCGCGTATCGCCGCATACGCCAAGGGGTATCAGATCCAGCCAGGTCGTGCGCCCTGGTTCGCAGATGGCGGCGGTGCGCCGAGCCACGAGATCTGGGCGCTGGTCCGTCAGGTCTATCCTGCGGCCGTGCCGGCCGATATGCCCGTTCCCCCGCTGCTGAAGGGCGGTCACGCCATCATCGGGCTACGGGCTTTCGGACAAGAGCCGCCACCGGCTGTTGACGCGAAAGAGAGCCTGCCGATCCGCACCTATTTCCAGGATGCGCAGGTGCTGATCACGCGCTCCGGCGGGACAACCCACGATGTGCCGTTCGGCGCGGCCATCAAGGGCGGACACAACGCCGAGCACCACAACCACAACGATGTCGGCTCGTACGCCATTGTGCTCGACGGCATGGAGATGCTGGGCGATCCCGGTGGCGAGATCTACACGCGTCGCACCTTTAGCCGCGAGCGGTATGTCAGCCAGATGCTCAACTCCTACGGCCATCCGGTGCCGGTGGTGGCCGGCCAGCTCCAGACGACGGGCCGACATGCGGCCGCACGCGTGCTGGAGGCAACTTTCAGCGACACGCGCGACCTGTTCCGCATCGATTATGCGGCCGCGTACCGCGTACCCGATCTCACCACGTTGACGCGGACCTTCACGCATGACCGGACGGCACGCGTGATGACGATCAGTGACGAAGTCCGCTTCACGACGGCGCAGACGTTCAGCGTGCCGATCATCACGTACCGCGAGGTGACGCGCATCGACGGCACCACCCTGCATCTCCATGACAAACAACGCTGCGTCGAGGTGAAGATCATCGCGGAAGGCGGGGAGTGGCGTCTGGAAGAGGAATGGATTGTCAATCCAGGAAAAGCCTCGCCGCGCCGACTGGCCGTGACCTTCGCCGCGCCCGTCACCTCTGCACGCGTGGGCATCACCGTCACGCCGTTGGCCGTCAAACGCTAGGTGAAACATGCGCAGACGGACGCCACTCAAGTTGTCGTTTGACTATGTGGACACCGCCGAGCGGCGTGTGCTGTCTTTGGAGAAAGATGGCCTGTTCTGTCTGCCTGTTATCGGTTTTGACTGTTACCGCAAGAAGTGGCAAGAGGCGCCACTGCATGTCCATGACGAGTGTCTCGAAATTTCCTTATGTTTACGCGGCGACTTGGAGTTTGAGACCCCAAAAAGAACCTATCCCTTTAGGCCGGGCTCTATCTTTGTTTCAGGGCCGAAGGATGTTCATCGGTTGAAGTCCTATCCGAAAGGTATGAGCAAATACTGGCTCCTGTTCCGCATTCCGAAACCAGACAGTCAGCTTCTCGGACTGCCGGCCAAGGAAGCCCGGTCGCTCGTGCGCGATTTAACATGCCTGCGGAACCGGCTTTTCAATGGGACCGATGAAGTACAACGTCTTTTTAAAAAGCTGTTTCAGCAATACGATACATTGCCGGCAGGCGCACCGGAACGGTCTTTGCGGCTACGGTCGTCGGCATTGACGCTTCTGCTGGCGATCGTGGACGCGGCATCCGTCCCGCCGCGCGAGCACCCCGAAGCCCGTTTGGAACGCATCATCGCGGAGATGCGCGAACATCCAGAACGCGCGTATCCGCTTGATGTTCTTGCCGAAAAGACCGCCCTTTCGACCAGCAATCTGCTTATCCGATTCAAACGCCTTACCGGTTTGCCGCCGCATGCGTTTCTGGTCGCCCAGCGCGTTGCGCGCGCCAAGGAGATGCTGGCCGAAGCGAAACCCATCACCTTTATTGCGGATCGCCTGGGCTTTTCTTCCTCACAGCATTTTTCGAAGCAGTTTAAGGACATCACCGGACGCCCCCCTTCTGAGTGGCGGATGTGTAAAAAATAACTTTCGTGATATACTGGTATCCGGTGGGGCATTTCAGGGGTAAACTCCGGGCCGATCACCGTCAGAGCTCCGTGGTTCTCACGCGCTTCAAGATCGAAGAGATTGGCGACCTTTTCAAGAAAAGCAAATGAAGAAAACAGCAGTATTGGCAACCGTTTGTTCGGTTGTGTTGCCTGTGTTGGCGCAACGGCCGACGGTCATGAGTGTACTGCCCGACGGTGCGGTCCAGGCGCAGGCATGGCTCCGGCATCAGCTTGAATTGCAGCGGGACGGCCTGACAGGGCATGCCGAGGAGCTTTACGACGACATCGGCAACAGCGACTGGCTGACCGGCGCGGGGCGAGGGGGCCAATATGCCTGGGAGCGTGGGCCCTATTATGCGAAGGGGCTTGTGGCATTGGCGTTGGCACTCGATGACGCCACACTGAAGGCCAAGGGGAAGCGTTGGGTGGACGCCATTCTCGCGAGCCAGCGGCCGAACGGCGATTTTGGCCCGCGCGAGCGCAACTGGTGGGCGAACATGATCGCGCTCTGGCTCGTGCGCGACTGGTGTGCGGCGACCGATGATCCGCGTGTGCCGCCGTTTTTAGAGCGGTACTTCGCGTTTCAGGCGGAGGCGCTGCAGCGGTATTCGCTGGCGGACGAGTCCAAGTGGGCCACGGCTCGCGGGGCGGATGAACTGGACGTGGTCCTTTGGCTGTACGCGCGCACAGGCAACAAAGATCTGGAAACGTTCGCCCGCCTGCTGTCAGGTCAGATTGCCGACTGGAGCACTTACTATCACCGTGGCGGCGATCCCTCGAAGACGGGCTGCCGCAGTCACATCGTCAATTTCATGCAGGGTGTCAAGGCGCCGCCGCTGCAATGGCGTGTCGACGGCGACGCCCGGCATCGTGACGCCTACGCCGCGGCGTTCGCGCCGGAGGGTTGGATCATGCGGTCCTTTGGGCGCCCCGACCGCATGGTGAACGGCAGCGAGCCGCTCTCCAGCCGCAGCGCGTCAGAGGGCACGGAACTCTGCGCGATCGCCGAGCGCATTCTCAGCAACCAGATCGCTCTGGGTGTTTGGGGCGATGCCGCCATCGGCGACGATCTGGAAACGGTAGCCTACAACACACTCCCCGCGACGCTATACTCAGACGGACGCGGCATGCGCTATTACAACATCCTCAACTTGCCATACTGCGTGAACGAACCCTTCGGTTTCGTCAACAACGGCGAGAAGGTGGGAGCGCTCTGTCCCGGCCCGCACGCGGGATTTGGCTGCTGCCGCTCTAACTTCCATTTCGCCTGGCCGAAATTCGTGCAGTCGCTCTGGATGAAAACGGCGGACAACGGCCTCGCCGCGACGGTATACGGGCCATGCACGGTGACGGCCACCGTCGGCGGCGTACAGGTGACGGTGGAGGAGACGGGGAGTTACCCGTTCGGCCCGGATGTGAAGCTGGTCTTCCGCGCGGGGGCGGCGAAGTTCCCGCTCAAGCTGCGCATACCCGGCTGGTGCCGTGCGCCGCAGGTGACGGTCAACGGCGAGGCTATGTCGGGAGCCAAGCCGGGGTCGTTCTGCACGGTTGACCGCGCCTGGAAACCTGGCGATGTAGTGTCGCTGCGCTTCCCGATGGAAGTGTGTGTCTCGACCGGCTGGGATCAGAACGCGGTGGCGGTGACGCGGGGGCCGCTCCTTTACGCGCTCAAGCTCGCCTACGAGGATCGGAAGGTCGAGTCGTATGAAGTGCCGTTTGAGAAGCGTAAAGTGGGCGACCTGAACGGGTTTCCACGTCACGAGATCCGCGCGACCGAGCCGTGGAACCGCGCCCTGCTTCTGAATGCGCGCGGCGTTGTCGACGCCGAAGTCGTGACACGCGACGTCACCGTGAATCCGTTCGCGCCCGGCTCGGCCCCCGTGTCCCTGAAGGTCAAGACGTTCAGAACCGACTTCGGCGGCTGGGGACACACGCGCGACATTCTCACGGGACGGGCCGTTGAACCGCCGCCTAGCCCGATTGCGGTTGAAGGCGAGATTCAGACGGCGGAACTTGTGCCGATGGGGGCTACCCAGATACGTATCGTTCTTTTTCCGTGGGCGCGTGAATCGGTCAAGTGACCGATAGAAGCGCGATGATAAGAGTCGAGGAAGAAAGGTCAAGAGAGATGAAGACGGACGCCTGTTTTCAAGGTATGTGTGGCGCGCATGCGGCGATGTTCACGCCGTTCGATGCGAAAGGACGGGTGAACCCGGAGATGATCGCAAGGATCATGGACTACGGCTACGCGAACGGCTTGAAGGGCTTCTATCTGACGGGAACGACCGGCGAATGGTGGCTGCTCTCCATCGAGGAACGCAAACAGGTGCTCGCGGCGGCGGTTGCGGCGAACAAGGGGCGCGGTAAACTGATCGCGCACGTGGGAGCCAGCCGTACCGATGATTCGATTGAACTCGCACGCTACGCGGCGGATATCGGCATCGACTGGGTGAGTTCCATTGCGCCGCAGCTCTACAGCAACTCGTTCGAGGCGGCACTGTATCACTACCGCCAGATCGCCGAGGCGACCGACCTGCCTTTCATGGTGTATTCGATGGGCGCGGCACTCGTCCCGGAGCGCGATATCCGCTTCTTCGACCTGAAGAACGTCAAGGGCATGAAGTACACGGGTCGCGACTACTTCGCCGCGCAGCGGCTGAAACGCATGCTCGACCAGAGCAAGGAAACGATCTGGTTTGCCGGCTGTGACGAGCAGCTTCTCTGCGGGCTGGCTCTCGGTCCTGTTTTCGCGGGCGGTATCGGCACGACCTACAACATCATCCCGAAGCACTTCGCGACGATCTGCGAGCGTGCCGCTAAAAATGATTTCCGGACGGCGGCGAAGTGGCAGGACGAGGCGAATCGTGTGATCGAGCTGATGATCGAGTCCGACAACTGGAGCTACCGCAAGGCGATGATGACATTCATCGGGCTTGACTGCGGCCCCTACCGCAAGCCCTTCGAGCCATTGACTGCCGCGCAGTACAAGGCCTTCGCAAAACGCTTTGCCGCACTCAAGATCGTGAAGGCCGGGCAAGGATGCCCAAGTCAAGCGCGAGTATGATGTGTGTGTGTGATGCGAAGCGCAGGTGTGGCAGACAAGGGCCGGTAGTACCGGTAGTTCCAACCGTTTCGGTTGTCGTCGGGGACAGGCAGGAATGCCTGTCCTATACCTTTGTGGGAGCGTCAGCTCGTCCAGCCGTTGGATATGAAACGGGGAGCGGTATCGCGTGCCGGAGACTTTCTCCAGCCCCACCCGCTCGCACCGCATATCATTTGAAATTTCATGCTTTTCTCTCTTGTTTTGCTGTCTCGGGTTGGTGTGCCATGCATCATTTTATGATCACAGCCATGCCGCGTTTGAGTTTGACCTCCAGAATCCTGCGGTTGGACGGACCGTCCGTGACCGAGACCACCCCGCTATGATTGACGACGCCGTCCACCACGACTGTCCAGGCATCGGTCGAGCCGGTCAGTGCTCCTTCGACTTCGGCAAACGTCCGCTTGGTCACAACGCCATCCCCGTTCGCCGTCGAGAGCTTGACGACGGCCGTTTGCGGCAGGGCGAGGCCGTTGCGGATGAGCAGATTCGCCTGCGCACTGTCTGAAAGGTCGATGTCGAAACCGGCGTTTTCCGCGAGCGTCACATTCGCGACCGTTCCCGTGCCGCCCAGGTACGCCCCCGCCGCGACATTCACCGCCGCCGCAGTCGTCAGCACGCCGTCCACCCGCAGGGTTCCCGCGTCAACCGCGATCTCGCCGGTAACCGCATTATCGGTCGAGGCGAGTGAGAGCGTGCCGGGACCCGTCTTGCGGATGCCGCTGTCGGTCTGCTGGTCCAAGGCCGAAGTGTTGGTCGCGCAGTTATAGACCGCCATGCCGAAGGTAACGTCGCTCCGGCAGTCCCCGGTGATGTCATCGACCTCAATCTCGCAGATCGGCTTGTTGCCGACATTGATCACCTGATGGGTTGATTCGTAGTCCGGGCACGGCGCGATCACATACGGCTTCGTGCCTTTGAAGGTTGCCTTCTCGAGGAAACAAAGCACACCCGCGTAGTTCCTCGACATCCCCTTCGAACGCAAATCCAACGTCGCGTCATTGAAAGTCCAGCGCAAGGCACGTTGGCAACCGTGATTGTTTGAGCTCGCCGGGATAAACTGGAGGGTCGCATGGTCGATGATGATTTGGGCGTTCGGACGCACGTGCAGCGTGCCTTGAACCACATTGCGCATGGACATGAGGCAAGTCGCTCCGTTGGATACGCAGAGTGTCTGCATCGGCAGGGACGGGTCGGAAAGAAAATGTGCCTGCTGCGTAAATTCAAGTGTGCCCTCGGCAACCGTGAAATCATTGTAACCACTACCATTCGTTCCCCATGCGATATTCACCACGGTCATCTTGCCTGGGCCTGTCTTCACCAATTCACAGCGACTGCGGACGGAGGCATTGGTCTGCCAGAAAAGTGGATTGCCGCTGAAATAAAGGTCGACGTCACCCGCTCCCGGCGTGATCTTGTCGACCCGCAACTCAAGCGTACTGTCGGCAACCGTCTGGACAAAATATCCCTTGAAGGTGCCGGTGGAAGCATTACCCTTACTATAGTGTTTATAACCAGCATAGGTTCCTTCGTCGAAGCCGAAAGCATGGGGCGTCGGCCCAGAGAACCACAAGGTGTCGAACACCCTCATCGCGATCTTCTGCCCAGCCGTACTGTTATTATCGCTAACATAGGCTAAATCACCATTCACGAAGGTGCCGCCGTTAAAACGGATGGTGTCGATAGAGAAGCCTGAGGTGATCTTAGAATCTGACACCGAATTTGTACAATGGTAAAGCATTGAACCGGTATCCAACTGGATTTTCGCGTAGGGCCTGCTACTCAAAGAGCCGAACTGGTTGGCCTCGCGCATATCCAAGGCCGCGCCGCTGCGCACATAGACCCAGAACGGCAGCGTGCGCGGACCGAGGAAGTTGTGACAGTTGCGGTTCTTCATCGCGATCGTGCCTTGCGCGATCTCGACACCACAGGTCGTCGCATTGCCATAACGCGTGTCACCCGCGGCATTTTTTCCGTCCCGCTTAGATCGCTGCGCAGGAGAAGCGTACCTGGCCCTGTTTTGGTGAAGGACTTCGTATCGACATGCAGACCGTACGTGTTATTGTCGCCCCACCCGAAATCGAGGTGGTCGGTGATGTCGAAAATCACGTCGCCCGGCTGCACGCGCGCGGTCATCATGACCGACTTGTCGGTCAGACCGGCATCGCGGATGGTGACATTGTCGCCCGTTGCGAAGGTCTGGTTGCCGGACCAGTTGGCGGTTTTGCCGGTATCCCAGTTGTTGTTGACAGCCGCGGTCCAGAAAATGTCCTTCGCCAGTACAATGCCGACGGCCAAACCAACAACATTGGCTAGAAGTATTCTTTTCATGGTCGTTTCCTTCCCTTGGGAATGGTTGGTTCTTATTGGGTCAGACTCCGATGAAGTTCCAGGTATAGTCACCGGTTAACGAGAGTTTCAGCAACCGGAAGCCGAACGGTCGCCAGTCGAAATTGCAGCAGGTCGTTTCCGCGTTGAGGATCTCAAGTGCCTTGTACCCGCGGGCCATGTACGCATGCGTGTGCCCGGCCAGAAGTAGTCTGGCGCCGGCCGCAAGGCAGGCGTCGAGAAATCTCGTCCGTTCAGCTTCCGGGCAGTTGCTGTAGCCGTCCTTCTCGTTCGGTGTATGCGCGAACGGCGGGATGTGTCCCGCCACGATGACCGGCTCTACGCCCGTCTGCGCGGCGGCGAATTCCCCCTTGAGCCACTCGCGATATCGGCCCTGCCGCTCTTTTTCCTCGGTCGGCATCCAGTACTGTGTATTCATGGCGATGAAACGCCAGCCCTTGACGAAAATCGTCTTGTAGGAATATCCGAAAATATCGATGAAGCGATCCTCGTCCGCGGCTGTCAGTTTGTTGCCCACATCGTGGTTGCCGGGGGTGACGATCACCGGGCTTTTGATCTTCTTCAGGAGTCTCGGCCACTCCTTCGGGATATCCGTCGGATTCTGCATCATATCTCCGGCAAAGTACACGAGATCCGGCCGGAGACCGTTCAGGCGATCGATCACCGCTTCAAGCCGCATCAAGTCGGCACGATAATTCTCCTGGAAATCTGCCGAAAGACGGTTGTATTCCGCACGGCTCGAACAGAAACCGATCTGAGGGTCGCCGCAATGGGCGATCACGACCTCTTGACGAACAGGTTTCTCCGCACAAAACCCGACACCTGCCAGCGCGGAAATTCCACCCGTCAGGAATGCCTTACGTGAGACCTCCATAGTCTACATCCCGGGACGATTCATCCGACCACTGTGAAGCGGCCATCCCCCAACGCATCAAGGATGCCGATTCCAAGATACCTTGTATTTATACCACACAAGTCATTCAAAAATGTTCAAAAAATAATTATTGTGAAAATTGATTCATTGCAGGCGTGACGCCTGCAACACGAGTCAGAATAGAGCATGAACTTCACGTCTCCCCGGCACGAACCGATTGCGCACGATGCCGCACGATCCTCCTGAAAAGCGGCTGGGATCAAGCGGGTCGGATATGCTACACTGAGCGCGGTTTCAGATTGATGTTACGGAGGAATAGGGATGAGCGACAAAACGACTGTGTCTGACGGGAAACGCGCCGCCAGTGATCCATTGGCCGGACAGGCGGCGGACGCGCGCTACAAGAGCTTCAATGAGACGGCCGATCCGTGGAAGGTGATCGGGACGCTCAATTACGGTGACGACCGCACGATGGTCTCGACGATCGAGCGTGTGATCCTGGATGCCGATCCGTCGCAGTATCCGGGTTTTGAGGACAAGCTGCTGAAGTGCGCGACCGATCCGGCCTGCACGGAAGCCGGTTACGGCTTTATCTGCCGCCTGCTGGCGCTGATCGCCTCGCCGAAAAGCGTGGCGGCGCTCCAGAAAAACCTGACGAGCGACAACGAGGTGATCGCCTTCGCGACGCGCATGGCCATCGAGCAGGTGCCGGGCGATGAGGCGACCGCGGCGCTGCGGACGGCAGCCGGTGCCCTCAAAGGACGTGAAGCGGACGGCTGTGCCGGCGCGGTCGCGATGCGGGCCCGCGCTGCGCGGTAAGACCGAAACGGACATTGGAGATTCAACCGTCAAACCCATTTTCGAGGAGAGAAGTATGAGCATGTCCAGACGTGGTTTTTTGAAGCAGTCAGGCGTGGCCGCCGGGGCGCTGGCCGCCTTCCCGACAATCATCCCGGCCTCCGTGTTGGGGCAGAACGCGCCGTCCAAGGTGCTGACCGTGGCCTGCGTGGGCGTGGGCGGCATGGGGCTCTCGCATATCTCGCAGATGCTTAAACGCGACACGGTGCGGATTGTGGCCGTGGCCGATGTCGATGCTTTCCATCAGAAACGCGCGGCGCAGATCATCAACAAGCAGTATGGCAACACCGATTGCCGTATGACCGGTGATTTTCGCGAGGTCACCCGCGCCAAGGATGTGGATCTGATCACCGTGGCCACGCCGGACAGTTGGCACGCGATTCCGGCGATCGACGCGATCCGCAACGGCAAGGATGTCTTTGTGGAGAAACCGCTGACGCTGACGATCCGTGAAGGTCAGGTGCTGGTTGAAGAGCTGCGTAAGCACAAGCGCGTGGGACAGACCGGCACGATGCAGCGGTCGTCCGAAGGCTTCCACCGCGCGGCGGAACTGATCCGCAACGGACGTCTCGGCACGATCCGGCACATCGACGTGCTGATCCCCGCGAATAACCGTTATGTCGGCGCGACATGGAAGCCCGAGCCCGTGCCCGCCGGATTGGATTATGATTTCTGGCTGGGGCCCGCGCCTTATGCGCCGTATACCTCGCAGCGTACCCATTACCAGTTCCGTTACATCCTCGATTATGCGGGCGGACAGACCACCAACTGGGGGGCGCACTATCTCGATATCGCACAGTGGGCATTGGGCATGGACGAGTCGGGGCCGGTCGAAGTGGATGGCCACGGTGTTTATCCCAGCAGCGGACTGTTCACCGCGCCCACGCGTGTGGACGTGCGTTACACCTATGCCAACGGCGTGACAATGCGCATGCGGACCCGCACAGATGGCATCTATGATGGCAACATCATCTTTTTCGGCGACAAAGGCACCTTGGACGTTTCACGTAGTAAGCTGAAATCCAATCCGACGAGCATTCTCAACGAAAAGATCGGTGACGGCGAGACCCATCTCTATAAGAGCCGTGACCATTTCGGCAACTGGATCGAGTGCGTCAAGTCGCGCGAGCGCCCGGTGTCGGATTTGGCGATCGGGCACAAGACCACCAACCTCTGCAATATCGGCAACATCGTGATGCAGCTCCAGCGCAAGCTGAAGTGGGATCCGGTCAAAGAGATCTTTGAGGGCGACGAGATGGCCAACCGTCTGCTGACGCGCGCCATGCGTGGCCCGTGGTCGCTCGCCTGAACGGTTATTGGGAAGTCAGCGACAGCGCCTGCGGCGGGCGGACGGTGAGGTCGACCGATTCGCCCTCGCTGCCGAAGTAACCGCCCCAGCCGATCCGGATGGCGGTGACTTGAGTCAGGTCCAGCGCCTTCTGGGTGTGGCCGAAGGGTGCGAACTGGCCGAACAGCGCGTAGGCCCGCACCGCTCCCGCCGCGTTCAGGTAACGTCCCGTACGCCCGAGGTACGTGCCGCCGTCTGCCGTCTGCATGAAGACCAACAGTTCGGCGGCTGTGCGCTGGCCTGTCGGGACAGTGGTGTCCAAGACCAAACCTTCATAGCCGGAGAGATCGAGCGGTTTCGCGTACGGGAAGTTGACAAAAAGGTGGGTGTCGACCTGCCCGCGGGTCAGCGTGGCCGGTGCGCGCCAACCGCCGGTCGCATCGCCGACAAGTTCGGCACGCACATAGGTGCCCTTGCCGATCGTGGGGCGGCCCGCTTCCGGCAGGGGCTTGCACGTCATCGCGAGCGCGACCGCGCCGGCCTGGGCAAGGCGGCGTGGAACACCGGCCTGCGGTGTGCGGAAAAACATCGCGCCGTACGGCCCGAGACGCAGCGGCACGCGCGTCGCGTCCACAACCGTGCTCTGCAATCCGGTCGCCGGATCCCACTGCTCACGCACGCCATCCCCGCAAAACCGTATCGTGCCCTCCCATGCGGCAGCGCTGTCGTTGATCACGAAATAGATATCGTGGCCGTCGACACGGCGGCGCGTGATTTTGATCGGCGCACGCATATCGTCGCAGACGGCGTCACGCTCCAGCACCGCGTCGATCATCTTCGGCGTCAGCGCGAGCATGCTGAAGGGCAGCGCGATACCCGTGCCGCCGGCGCGGTTCGTCGCGACATTCGGTAACGTCGTCGTTCCAAACATCTCGCGCGCCCATGCCTGCACAGTCGATGAAGGGATCTCTGATTCACTGTTAGCAGGCAGAGCACCGACAGCGATGACGGTACCGCCACCCCGCCAGAAGCGATGGATCTTGCGCCAGGCCGCCAGCGGCAAGGTGTCGGCCCCCGGCAACACCAACACACGCCAACTCAGGTCACCGTGGCGCAAGGTATCGCCATCGACAGTCGCATCGCACAGCGCACATGCGTCTACGTAGCGGAAGTCTCGGTTCGCGCTGTAGAGCGCGGAACTGACGCCGTCGAAAACGCTTTCGATACGGCGCGCGGCGGGTTCGTCGCTCGCCCCCCGGTAGGCGGGGACAAAGCGTGTCCACACGCTTTCGACCGGATAGAGCACGGCGATGTCGGCCACCTGATGTCCGCCGCGCAGCATCGTCTGACAGCGGCCGACGTGCTCGTTGATGCGACGCAACTGCTCGTCGGTCAGTTTGTCGAAGGAGTAATAGCTGGTGAGCGTATTGATGCCGCCCCAGACGAGGCGGTGGCAGGTGCCGCGGATTTCGTCCTCGGTCACGACGCGGACGGGGGTGGCGTCGCCGGGGGCACGCCAGCGCTGGCTGTGGTCGGAAACCTCGCACATGGTGACGGTGCGCCCCTCAAGGTCGGCGACGCTGCCGATCATACGGGCGATGAACCACGGGACTTCGGATGGCAGGCTGGTGAGGCAATCGATACTGGGCGCATCGAGCCGGCGCACGCAACGGAAGAAATCACCGTAGAGCGGCACGTGGCCGACCAGGCCCTCCTCCATCAGCAGGTGGCCACCGGAAAGGAGGCTGTGGTCGCGGCACCAGGTCTGGATCTGGCCGAAGTAGTTCTCGGAGACGAGTTCCCCGACGGTGTTCCAGAAGTCGTAACGGGCACGCGCGCCGGCTGGCCCCGCATCGGCCACCAGCGCCGGCAGCAGCGGACGCAGCGCGCGGCCCCGGCGTTTCCTGAATTCCTGCCCGATGGTCAGCGACCACGGCAGGACGCGCCAGGGCATGGGCCGGAACCAGAGGTTCTGGAGCGACGGCTCATCGGTGAAGGTGGAGACGAAATATTGGCCGAGATCGCGGCCCAGCTTTTCGGCGTAGCGTTCGTGCGTGACTGCGATGAAGCGCGCGGTCGGCTCGGGTGTCAGCAGGTCGATGCACGGTTTCTTATAGGCGAGGCTGACCGCGGCGTGGGTGCCTTCGTAGATGAGGTCATCGGTCATGACGGCGACAAACCACTCCCCGTCGGGAGCCTGCCATGAGAGATGCCCGACCACGACCGACGCGGTAAGATCCACCGCGCGGTCGAGCGCGAGCACACCCTGGCGTCGCGGCACGGCCACCGCCGAGACCAGGCGCCCGGGCGGCATCGAAAGCGAAACGGACGCGCCCCCCGTGACATTCGTTTCGGCAATCAACAAGCCGCGTGCAGCCCATTCAGGGTGACCGCGCAAGGTGAGGTCCCCCGCGCTGCCCGAGGGATAGCCGCGTTCATCATAAAGCCAGAGAGACATGCCGGACGCTTTGGCCATGTGTACACCGCGCAAAAAGGGTGGCCACTTGGTGTCATCCTCAACGTAGCCGTCGAAGGAGACGTTGCCCGCGAAGCCTCCGAAGCCTTGTTCAGCCAGCTTGAGCAGGTGTTTGTCCTGATCCTCCGGCTTGTCCCGTTGACTGTGGATGATAGGCAGGATACGGGTTGACGCGGGAGGATTGGCGAAACGTTCAGCCAGCGGCCGGTCTTCGGCCGGTTGTGGCGGCAACGCGGTGAGAGGCGTGCCGTCCGAATGTCCCGCCGCGACGGCGAGGACAGACAGCAGGGCAATGAAACGAGTGGAAGTCTGCATCGTTACCTTTCGTGTAGTGGGTCAGTGCCGTCATTCGTCAGTCACCTGCAGGAGACGTCGACATCGCGGACGAGGCCGCCCGCGCCCCCAATGTCACTCACCCGTCGCGCGCATGGGGTCGTCGTACGTTCCGATCTCGTCAAGCGGCAGCGCGCAAAAGACCGACGCCGCGCCGGTATCGGTCTTCGGCAGCGTGGCCACCGAGAGGTTGTCCCAGGTGTCGGTGCCTTTGGGCTTCTTGAAACAGGACTCTTCGACATTCACGAACACGTTACGCCAAATGCTGTTGAGGTCGGCGCGCGTGCCGAGGTCGGCCAGTTCCGGGTAACGCCGCGAATAAGGAGGCTGGCGGATATCCACATCGGTGAACATCAATCGCTGGATCGTATCGCGCGCCAAGAACTCCTCCCAACGCTTCTGCCCCCACGGTGAAAAGCTCACGCCGTACCGGCAGTCGATGAACAGGTTGTTGTCGATGATGTTGTTGTGGCCACCGTGGATCTGAACGCCGCCGAAATGACCGTTCGACGCCCGTTCAAAAAGATTGCCGTACACCAGCATACCGCTGATCGCATCATCAAAGCGGATGCCGGCCTGACCGCACGGCACATGCGCGCCGCCGCCAATGTCGCGCCAACGGTTGAAACGGATCACGACGCCGCGGTATGCAGGATTGCCCCACATGTCGATGCCGCCCTGATCGTCCGATTCCTGAACCACATGGTGCACGTCGTTGTACTCGATCAGGTGATCGTTGCCCTCGATACGCATCGCGCTGGAGGGCGCGTGGTGGAAGTGGTTGTGCGCGACGCGCGCACCACAGCCTTCCAGCAGCACGGCGGGATTGTAAGTACGGGAACAGCGGCCGAAATGATGGACCTCGTTGTTTTCGATCTGCACCTGGCCGGAAGTCAGATTACGCCGGTTGCCACCGCCGACATGCATGCCGGTGTGGCCCAACGTGTGCAGTCGGTTGCCGTACAGCTTCAGGTTCGCGCTGTTCGGCGCGATGATCGCACTGCCGCCCAGCCGGCGGACCACGCAACCGGCGACCGTGACATTCACGCAACCGTTGAGCACCAGGCCGTGCTGCTGGCCGTATTCAAAGGTCAGCCCATGGAAGATAACGTCGCGCACCCGATCGGCCTGAATGAAGGGCTTGTCCCAACGTGAAAGCACCAACGTGCTGAACCATGGATGGCGGGTCGGCCAGACATACAGCTTGCCCGTCTCGCTGTCCATATACCATTCGCCGGGCTGGTCGATCTCCTCCAGCAGGTTGAAGACATAGAACGGATGGTCAGCGCGTACACCATATCCGCCCGGACGCTCTTTGAGGGTCAGCGTACGGGTTGCGGCATCGGCACCGACCGGCACGGCACAGACCGCCCAGAGGTGATACCAGTAGCCATTCGCCATGATGTCCTTCGCCTGCGACCAGCGCGCCAGACGTTCAGAAGTAAAACTGAAGACGAAGTTCGTTGGATCAAGCACCGTACCGGTCATGACCGTACCGCTGTTCGGCCAGCGGGCGGGAATCAGCGGCTGGCCGTCCTCAAACAACTCACGCACTGTCTTGTTGTTGATGCCGTAGCCGAAGCTGCGCTGGGGCGGGAACGACGCATACCCCTGTTCCTTGAGATCAGCCATCCGCACGCGGCCGCGCGCTTCGGCCGGCAGCCGCGCGAGCACATCCTTGTCGCGCACGGCACGCAGACGACGCACACGGAAACCGCCGTCGAAGACCGGCCGTTCATCACGCCAGGCGCGATAGACCACAGGTGCGCCACTGTTGCCGGAATCGATCTCGGTCAGCGTGAACGTGTTGGTGACCGGATAGGTGCCGCCACGTAAATAGACGGTAACGCCGCCACGCGGCAGGACACCGTTCTTACGTTGTGCGCGGATCGCATCGCGCGCCCGCTCCAGCGTGGCGAACGGCTGTTCGAATGAACCGGATCCGTGGTCATCGCCCTTCGGCGCCACGTAGAAGGCAACTGCGGGCGTTGGGAACTCGGGCAACCGACGACGGTTCGCCTCCGGGTCGCGCGCCGGGCGTCCTGCGCGCAGATTGGCACACGCTTCGGCACACGCGCGCGCTTCGTCGGCCACATGCGGCGGGGCGTGGGTCACGCCGGCCGCCTCGCGGAAAGCCATCTCGGCCTGTTCGAGATTCCCAGCCTGGCGCCATGTCTGTGCCAAGCCGAGCGCGGCGATGGCCCGGATAGACGCGGGCAGTCGTGAATCGTCGCGTACAGCCGCATAGTGAGTACCTGCTTCTTCGAGACGGCCGGCCTGACGCAAGATCCTGGCGCAACGCTGACGGACCTCTGCGGCGTCGGTCGGCAACACATCGCTGAACGAGAGAAGCTGATTGAACACGGCCGAGGCTGCATCGACGTTGCCTTCACGCGCATAGGCATCGGCCAGCGCCACGGCGAACTGGCGTTGATCGTCGGCGTCCAGTTCCAGAAACTCAGGCAGTTTGACCAGCACACGGCTCGGCAGTTCTACGCCCTTGCGCACGGCCTGAGCCAGCGTTTCGACCGCCATGCCCCGCAGGTGGGCCGGCACCGAGAAATCGTCGACCCGAGCAGCACACGTCATCGTGTCAGCGTGGCGGCGCGCCACGTTTAGCGCGGACCAGTGGCGCCACGCGGCGGGGGCACTCGTGTTCGACGCGATCTCCTGTGCGGCGCGGCTGAAGTCAGCGTCGCGTTCGGGAATGAGGGCTGTTTCTTGAAGGGTTCGTACCTGTCCGGACAGCGTGGCACTCAGAGGAGCGCCGTTCAGCGAAAACGATGCGAGCATTGTGGCGGGAAGAGCGCGGTCAAAGAGTGCACACTCATCGACCGCCATGCGCAGCGAGCCGACACCATAGTTGGCGAAACCGATCTTCAGCGAGCTTTTCGGCGGGATCAGGACACCGTCGTAGGGTTTTTCGGCTGAAAGTGTACCGTTGACATAGAGACGCATGCACGTGCCGTCCCAGGTGGCGGCGAGATGGTTCCAGAACCCGGCGCTCAGCGGATCGTTGGCGCGAATCGAGACCGCACCTTTTTCGCGTCCGATCTCAAAGGAGGGATGTCGCGACTTCCAGTCATAGACAGCCAGGCGCCAGCCATCCGTATACCCGCTGCCGCTGCAAACCAGCATCCCGTTGACGCTGCCGCCGTTGCCGGTCTGAGTACCGGTGCCGAGTGGCCGCACCCAGAGGGTCACGGTGAAGGCATTGCTGGGGAAATGAACGGGCGCCGCTTCGAAACAGGCGCTGTCGAGCACCACAGCCGTCCGTCCGGCGATGCGCCCGGGTTCGGTGGCGAGTGGCGCACCCTGATGCGGACGGTAAGTCAACACGGCGTCCGAACCAGAGCGGTCGGGCTGCTTCGGCGCATCATCAAACAGGGTGTAAAACCGCATGAGGCCCGGGCAACGCATCACATCGTCGGCGTAGGTCTGCCACGCGGCGGTCGGCGTCTGCTGCGCGTGCGCGAACAAAGCCGAGGTCGCAATCAGCAGTCTCATTCCCCCATGAACTCTCCGCATCTGCATATCCTTCCAATAAATTGTTCCGGATTAACGTAACAAAAAAAGGCAGCAGCAGGAACCGCAATTGTCACACGAGAGTGTCGGCGAAGACAAAAACAGGGCGTCAAGTTTTTTTTCACTTTTTTTAAAAACTGTTCTTGCATTTTTTCCGGCACGCGTTACAGTACCGACAAAACAACATATCGATGCATTGTTTTGTGATGCAACGATCTGTTGTGGTTAAAGGGTTCAACCTAACGAAAGGACAGCGCAATGGCCACAGCAAAGAAAGCAGCTCCTGCTAAAAAGGCACCCGCGAAAAAAGCCGTGGTGAAGAAGGCAGCTCCTGCTAAGAAGGCGGCTCCTGCGAAGAAAGCGGCCCCGGCTAAGAAGGCGGCTCCTGCGAAGAAAGCGGCCCCGGCTAAGAAGGCGGCTCCTGCGAAGAAAGCGGCCCCTGCGAAAAAAGCGGCCCCTGCGAAAAAAGCGGCCCCGGCCAAGAAGGCGGCTGCGAAGAAATAACGCCGCGACCGATAAAGAAAACGCGCCTGCGGTCATGCGCCGCAGGCGTGTTTTTTTGCCTTACCGTCTCGACAAATGTTCAGCGATCGCGGTAGATCACTTTCCGCGGCCCCTTTTCAATCGCACCGATCAGAACCGGCGCCTGCCGCATCTTGGTGAGCAATGACATCGTTGCGGCGGCATCCTTCTGACGCACGATGATGACGTAACCGATGCCCATATTAAAGACGCGGTACATCTCGTCATGGTCGACTTTGCCCTGGCGTTCGATAAAGGTGAACAGTGTGGGCACACGCCAGCTCGACCGGTCGATGACCGCCGTACACGCCTCGGGCAGCACGCGCGGAATATTGTCCACGAATCCGCCGCCGGTGATGTGCGCCATGCCGCGGATCGGCACTTTCGCCATCAGCGCGGTCACAGGTTTCAGGAAACTGCGGTGTACCGCCAGCAACGCCTCGGTCACGGTATAGCGGGTGCCGGGGATCAGATCTTGCGGCGTCAGCCCGCACTGGTCGAAGATCACCTTGCGGGCCAGCGAGAAGCCGTTGGTCTGCAACCCGCCGGAGGGCAGGCCGATGATGACGTCGCCGGGCCTGATCGCTTTGCCGGTGATGATCTTCTTACGGGGGACCGAGCCCACGATCGTACCGACCAGATCGTACTCATTCTGCGGATAGAGTCCGGGCATTTCGGCGGTCTCACCGCCCAACAACGCGCAGCCGTTCTCCTTGCAGGCCTTGCACAGCCCAGAGATCACCTCTTTGAAAATGGCGGCGTCAAAACGCGAGGCCCCGATGTAATCCATGAAAAAGAGCGGCGTCGCACCCTGAACGAGGATGTCGTTGACGCAGTGGTTGACGATGTCCTGCCCGACCGTGTCGTGCTTTTTCGCCAGAACGGCGACCTTGAGCTTGGTCCCGACCCCGTCCGTGCTGGCGACCAGCAGGTTCTCCTTGCCCGGCGACTGGAAAAGGCCGCCGAAGCTGCCGATCCCGCCCACGACCCCTTTGGTGGTGGTGGCGCCCACCATCTTCTTGATGACCTCGATGCCAGACATTTTGGAATCAATATCCACTCCGGCCTGCGCATACGCAGAAACTTTTTGAGTGTTATCCGTCTGTTTGATCATCCGAGCCCTCGTCCTTCGGTCATTCTTCAGGAAATTGCTGTAGGTTATCACAATAAACCCCGAGATTCCAGTGTAAAAAGCGAAAAATTCGTAAAAATACCCCCTGAAATGTTTTGACTCCGACCCGGGCATCTGTATGATGGTAACACTTACGGATTGCTTTATGTCTGCGACGGTCGGCGCACGGGGGACACTCGGATGGGACGGGGATGGTTGCCAGTTCTGCTGGGGTGCATGATTATCGGGGAGGCTGCGGCGCAGGTTCCCCGAACACCGCTTTTTGAGGAGGCTAAGTGCGCCTCGCCGGAAACCGCGCTCGACGGGATCGTTTTCAAGGAGTTTGCCAAGGCCGGCATCCGCCCGATGTACTGTACCGACGCGGTCTTTCTGCGGCGCGCCTACCTGGATGTCATCGGCACGCTGCCGACCGCCGACGAGGCGCGCGCCTTTCTCTCCGACACCTCGCTCAACAAGCGGCGCGCCCTGACAGAGCGGTTGTTGGAGCGCGAGGAGTTCGCCGATTACTGGGCCATGAAGTGGAGCGACCTGCTGCGCGTCAAGGCCGAGTTCCCGGTGAACCTCTGGCCGAACGCGGCGCAGGCCTACCACCGCTGGTTGCGCACCTCGATCCGCGACAACAAACCCTATGATCGCTTTGTCCGCGAGCTGCTCACCTCGAACGGCAGTAATTTCCGCGTCGGGCCCGTCAATTTCTACCGCGCCATCCAAGACCGTTCGCCCGAAGGCATCGCCACCGCCGTGGCACTCACCTTCATGGGCTGCCGTGCCGAAAACTGGCCTTCCAACACCTTGGCCGGCATGTCGGTCTTCTTTTCGCAGGTCAACTACAAGCCGACCCGCGAGTGGAAGGAGGAGATCGTTTTCTGGGATCCCGACAAGGTGACCGCCGGCGTGCCGCAGGTCGGGGTGCTGCCGGACGGCACACGTCTCACGCTGACGCCGGGACGCGATCCGCGCGAGGTGTTCGCCGACTGGCTGATCACGCCCAAAAACGAGTGGTTCACCGCGAACATCGTCAACCGTGTCTGGTCCTGGCTGCTCGGCCGCGGCATCATCCATGAGCCGGACGACCTGCGCCCCGACAATCCGCCCGGCAATCCCGCGCTGCTGCTTTTCCTGAGGCGTGAGTTCGCCCGCTCCGGCTGTGATATCAAGTCCCTCTTCCGCCTGATCCTGACGTCGCGCACCTACCAGCTCTCTTCGATCGTCGCCCCGGATAAGATCAAGCAGACCGCCCCGCTCTTCGCCTCCTACCCGTTGCGTCAACTCGATGCCGAGGTGCTGATCGACGCCATCAACGCGATCACCGGCGCCTCCGACCTCTATACCAGCGCGATCCCCGAGCCTTTTACGTTCATCCCCGCCAACAAGCCGGCGGTCGCCCTGCCGGACGGTTCCATCACCAGCCCCTTCCTCGAACTGTTCGGCCGGCCGGCGCGCGCCACCGGCCTTGAAAATGAGCGCGTCAACAAGCCCAGCGCCCCGCAGCGCATGCACCTCTTGAACTCGAGCCATATCCAGCGAAAATTCGAGACCGGCCCCAACATGAAGCGCCTCCTCGACCCCGCCCGCAAACCGAAAGAGACCATTGAGGAGCTGTACCTCACAATCCTCTCGCGGTTCCCGACCCCCGAGGAGATCGCGACGGTCGAATCCTACATGAAATCGGGCGTCGCGAAAAAGAATGAGGCCGGCATCGACCTGGCTTGGGCGCTGATCAACAGCGACGAATTCCTGTTCCGGCATTGAGAGGAGAAGACCCACCATGAATACGCATACGCCGATCTCTGACCTCTCCGCACAGGGAGGGGTGGCGGCCTCGCCGTCCGGACAGGCAGGCAGGCCTGTCCTGCCTTCTGGCGCGCGCGAATCCCGTCACGATCACCACGCGCCCCGCGCGCGCCTCACCCGCCGCCAGGCCCTGCGTCGCGGCTTCCTGGGCGCGACCGGCCTGCTCCTCGGCGACCGTCTCGCCCGCGCCGAACCCACGCCCGTACCGCTCAAGGCCAAGGCCAAATCCGTGATCCAGGTCTTCCTCTGGGGCGGCATGTCGCACACCGACACCTGGGATCCCAAAATGGACGCCGGTTATGACTACACCGGCCAGTTTAAGGAAGAGATCGCCACCTCGGTCAGCGGTATCAAGCTGGGGGCGCTCTTCCCGCAGCTCGCCAAGCAGGCGGACAAGTTCTCGATCATCCGCAGCATGACCCACCGCAACAACGGACACGAGACCGCCGCCTACCTGATGCAGACCGGACACCTCCCGGGCGAGCGGCTCGCCTACCCCTGCATCGGTGCAATCTTCGCCCTGCTGAAGGGCTATAATGCCGGCTACAAGGGATTGATCCCCCCTTACGTGGTACTCACCCAACCCCAAGGGCGCTTCTCCGAAGCCGGGTTCCTGGGGTCGCGTTGCAAACCCTTCGCCACAGGCGGCGACCCGAATGCCGGCCGTTTCGAAGTCGAGGGCGTCATCGCCCGCGGCATCACCGACCAGCGCCAGCAGGCACGCCGCAACTTGCTCTCCTCGCTGAACACCTATGGGCACTTCCAGTCCGGACACCCCGAACTGCGCGCCGCGCGTGAGGCCGAAGAGAAGGCCTACAACCTGATCCTCGGCGAGGGAAAAACGGTCTTCGACCTGTCGAAGGAGGACCCCAAACTGCGTGATCGCTATGGACGGCACACCTTCGGCCAGGACTGTCTCGCCGCACGCCGCCTGGTCGAGGCCGGCGTACCTTACGTCACCATCAACTACCCCGGCGGCTGGGACACCCACTCCAACCACTTCGCCACCATGAACCGCCAGTGCCCGCAGCTCGACCAAGGCCTTGCGACACTCCTCCAGGACCTGTCGGAACGCGGCTTGCTGGACAGCACCATCGTCTGGTGCTGCGGTGAGTTCGGCCGCACCCCCAAAGTGGACTGGCAACCGCCCTGGAACGGCGGACGTAACCACTATGGCAATGTCTTCTCGGTGCTGGTCGCCGGCGGCGGCTTCAAAGGTGGTCAAATCGTCGGTGCCTCGGACGCCAAAGGCGAGGAGGTCAAAGAGCGTCCGGTCTATCCGATCGATCTGCTGGGATCGATCTACTCTCTCGCGGGGATCGACGCGCGGACCCGCCTGCCGCATCCCGAAGGCGCCGAGGCGTATGTGCTGCCCGCCCCCACTGAAAAGGGATACAAAGCCGAGGGACTGCTGCATGAAATCATGTAAGTCTTCCGCATCGGTGTTGCCGCTCGCCGCCCTCATGTCCGTTGTGGCGTTTTTCGCCGCGCACGCCCAGTGCTACATCGGCTTTGCCTATCCCGCAGGCGGCCGCCAGGGGACCACCTTTGTCTGCACACTGGGTGGCCAGGCGTTGGATGGTGTCGAAGGTGTTGTGGTGACCGGCTCGGGCGTGACCGGTCGCATCCTCGAGTACAACAAGAAGATGAACCCGCAGGAGGTGCAGGTGATCCGCGAACAGCTCAGTGAGTTGAAGCGGATGCCGGAATCTGAGCGCGATGCGTCCATCACCAACATGCAGGCCCGCATCGAGAAGCTGCTGGAGGACTACGTGCAGCAGCCGCAATGTGACTCGATCGCCAACCTCGTTCTCGCCGAGATCACCATCGCCAAAGATGCGCCGCTCGGCCAGCGCGAGATCCGCCTCTACACGCATCGCGGCATCTCGAACCCGATGGCGTTCCACGTCGGACAACTCCCGGAATTCACCGGCGAACCGCTCCCCACCAGCCCCAAGCAGATTCTCGGCAAGGAGGCCCAAAGCTTGCGCCGCCGCAAACGCGAACCCGCCAAAGACGCTAAAAAAGGCGACATGATGGGCATGGAGATGATGCCGATGATGGGCATGGGCGGCTCAGGCGCGCAGAGCGATGTCGACGATGACGTGGTCGCCATCTCGCTGCCCTGCACGATCAACGGTCAGATCGCCTCCGGATCGGTCGACCGCTACCGCTTTATCGCGCGGCGCGGGCAGCGGCTGGTGATCACGACCCTCGCCCGCTCACTCGTCCCCTATATGGCCGATGCGGTCCCGGGCTGGTTCCAGCCGGTCCTGGCCCTGTATAACTCTCGCGGTCGCGAAGTCGCCTACAACGACGACTTCCGGTTCAAGCCCGATCCGGTCATCGGGTATGAGATCCCCATGGACGGCGAATATACTCTGGCGATCCACGATGCCATCTTTCGCGGGCGCGAAGACTTCGTCTACCGCATCTCAATCGGCGAGTTGCCCTTCGTCACCAGCGTCTTTCCCCTCGGCGGACAGGCCAACGTCGAGGCTGGCGTGGATGTCAAAGGCATCAACCTGACCGAAAGCCACCTGTCTCCCGCAACGCGGGACCGTGCGCCGGGCATCTACCCAATCACAGTACGCGGCAAGGGCGGGTTGCTCGCGCCGCCGGTGCCTTTCGCCATCGACACCCTGCCGGACGGCCTTGAACAGGAACCGAACAACACCCCTCATCAGGCACAGCGCATCCGCCCGCCCATCATCATGAACGGGACCATCGGCACCCCCGGCGACCGCGACACCTTTCTGATCGAAGGGCGCGCCGGACAGGAAATCGTCGCGGAGGTGAATGCCCGGCGCCTGGACTCACCGCTGGACGCCATCCTGACGCTGACCGACGCCAAAGGCACCTGCCTCGCACGGAATGATGATCAGGAAGATATCGGTTCGGGCATCAACACCCATCACGCCGACTCCTACTTGCGCGTGAAACTGCCAGCCGACGGCACGTATGTATTGACGTTGGCCGATGCCCAGCACGCCGGCGGCGCCGCCTATGCTTATCGCCTGCGTGTTTCTGCGCCACAGCCCGACTTCGAGCTGCGCGCCGTGCCATCCCGCCTTGTCATGCCGGGCAAAGGCTCGGCCACCATCACCGTCCATGCCATCCGCAAGGACGGGTTCACGGGGCCCATCGGGTTCCAGATCAAAGAGCCCGCCAGCGGCTTCAGCGTCAGCGGCGGCCCCCTCACCGGCACCCAGACCGTCGCACGGCTGACCGTCAGGACCACGCTGTCCACCACGGAGAAACCGATCCCCATGGTCATCCAGGGCGTGTCCGCCAACGCCGGTGCCACGCTGGTACGCGACGCCGTCGCCGCCGAAGACCGCATGCAGGCCTTCCTCTGGCGCCACCTCGTCCCCGCGCAAGACCTGCTCGTGCTGGTGCACGAGAAACAGGCGCAGGATAAAAGAGCCTGGAAGCGGCGGCCGTAAGCGGCCACCTGCCGCCCGCAAGGCGGGCGCGATGCCAAAAAAATGAAACAGGGCGGCTTGCGGCTATGCCGCCTGCCGCCCGACTTTTTCAGCGCAACATAATGTCAAACTATGACCCCACTACTCGAAAATCGCAAATCGAGCGCTACCACGAGCTCGTGCGCGAGATCCTGCCCAAGGGCGTCTCGTTCGACGCCCTCGAGCAGGAGCAAATCGACCTGGCGCTGTCACACGTCAACGCCTTCATCCGCCAGTCACAGTCCGACCGCACGCCACAGAACACGAACTTAAGGCAGAGTCAATGCGCCTCGACGCGAGGCCGTGCATTTACCTTGCCCATGGTTGCATTCACTCTGTCCGGCGACCATTTTTTTGTTGGCCCGTCCGGATTGAGAAAAGCGTTAACTATCTTGAATTTCACCCGTGTTTCCGTTTCGCCTAAATGCTAAACTTTAACATATAGATTGACAACCAATCTTGCGTGCCAGGTTTTATGAGTAACGGCTAGATTCTTGTCTGTCAGTCTGTTCTTTTTAGTTTTTCGTCCCCGTCTTTTCCCTTGGCAGGAGTGTCCCCATGAAGGCATTCCGTTTGGATCGCGGTTTCTGGCTTGCTATCGCTTTGCTGTTGCTCAATGCGTCGGGTTGGTGGTGGGTGAAGCATCACCCCTTCGAGAAAAGGGTGCAACCGGAACCTGATGGCGCGCCGGAACGCGTCTCTGCCCCGTCCATACCCGAGCCCGTGCCGGTCTTGAAACCCTTGAAGCTGACGAGTGCAGTGCAGGTGGCGTTATCGCCGGAGCGGCTGATGACGTTGTCGCTGACGTTTTCGGGGCCGGTCGACTGGCCGTCGCTCGCCGCACGGTTGACGCTGGTGTCCGACGGCCAACTGATAGCTTGGGATTATGTCAGCAAGGTCAGGCCAACCGCCTGCCAGATCCGCACTGAGGGGCCGGTGCATGCAGACCGCATCGAGATGCGCTTCGCGGCAGGTGTTCAGTCGGTCTCGCGTGACTTCGCGGAGCTGGCCGAGCCCGTGGCGTATACCGTTGCGGTGGTTCCGGAGTTCCGTTTCTCCGTCGTCGAGACGAGCACGCCCCCGTTCGGTCAGCCGTACGTGATCGTCCGCTTCACGCAGCAGGTCGATGTCCGTGACGCCGTTGCACAGATCGAGAGCGAGCCGCCCGTGCCGTTGACGATAACGCCCGGGCCATATGGATGGGGGAACGATCTGCAAGTGACGGGCCCGTTTAAGATAGGGGCGGCCTATACGCTGGTTCTCAAGGCCGGGCTACGCTCGTGCGCCGAACATCGGCTGGGACGCGAGGTGCGGCGCACGGTGATCATTAAACACCGTCAACCGAGTTTGTCGATCCCGGTGGAAGGATGCACTCTCGCGCCGGAGGGCGACCTGCTGGTGCCCGTCCTGGCGGTGAACACGCCGCACGTGGTCAGCTCGCTGGCGCGTGTGCTGCCGCAGAACCTCGTGCAGTACGCCATGCGCGAAGGCGGGCACTACAGGGGCTGGTGGAGCGACGACCCCGCCGAACTACTGGCGCAGGATCTGACCGCGCGGGCTGTCGTGCGAACCAACGCGCTGCCTGCCGCGCGTGACCAGGAGCAACGCCTCATGCTGCGGCTCAATGATTACGGACAGGAACCGGCGTGGGGCGTCTATGTGCTGGAGGTGAGCGCCCCGGATGTGAAGTCGTGCAGCCGGCTCGTGTGCGTGACGGACATAGGGTTGAGTGCCCGCTGCGACGCGGAAGCGGTGACCGTCTGGGTGACCGCGCTGCGCACGGGACGCCCCTTGCCGGGCGTGCACGTGGAACTCTACGGACGCAACAATCTGCTGTGGGCGCAGGGTGTGAGCGATACGCAGGGGCTGGTGCGCCTTGCCCGCAAAGCGGGAGAAGGCGCACCGTTGCTTGTGTTGGCCATGACGGCCGATGTTCGAGACTTGTCGTTCCTGCGGTTGACGGATGGCAGTGCGGTGGAGCAACGCCCCCCTGTGTCACGCGGTTATCTCCAGCGCGGCGCGTGCGAGGCGTTCGTGATGAGCGACCGCGACATCTACCGTCACGGCGAGCGCGCCTTTGTGCAGGCGTTGCTGCGCCAGGCAGACGGGAAACCTCCCGTGCCCTTTCCCTCGGTACTGCATGTGGTCAAGCCGGACGGACGCACGTTCAAAACGGTTCCCGTCATGCCCGATGCGTTGGGAGCTGTCACGGCGGAAGTGACGCTGCCCGACTATCTGCCCTCCGGTACCTACACGTTCGAGTTGCGACGCCCCGGAGGGGGCGCTGTGCTGGGCGCGCACCCCGTGATGTTGGAGGCGTTCGTGCCGCCGCAGACCCGGGTTAAACTGACAGATCTGCCCGCGGCGGTACGGGCGGACGGTGATCTGACCTGCAAGGTGTCGGCTGAACATCTGTTTGGGAAGCCGGCGGCTGGATTGTCGGCCGCGGTGACACTGGCGTTTCTTGACGGAAAGTTCACCCCCAAGGGCTGGGAAGGCTTTCTGTTCGGTGATGCGGAACGGAGTTGGGTAAGGGGGCGTCTGAGTTGTCCGAGGCAGACGCTGGCAGAGGATGGGACTGCGGTCTTCTCCGCAAAAGCCGACGTGCAGGGCTTACCACCCGCGCAGGTGCGGGTGCGGGTGGAGGCCGCGGTGACCGAAACGAGCGGGCGGACGGTCTCAGCCCAGGCGGAGAGCAAGTTGGATCCCTACCCGTTCTACATTGGCGTTGCGCCTGGTGATGGTCGGGTGGTCCGCGCGGGGACACCGCGTACGGTCAGGCTGGCGGCTGTAAAGCCCGACGGTACGCGACATGTCGAGAAGACGCCGTTGCTCGTGCGCGTCGAGAGGGTTGACTGGGTCAGCAGTTTGATCAAGGAGCCTTCGGGCAAGTACCGATGGGAGAGCGAGCGCGTCAAGACGACGGTCTCGGAGGCTCGCGCCGAGACAGGGCCGGAGGATGCCTCCCACACATTCACAGTCGATGGCACCGGTGAATACGTGATGACCTTCACGGATCCTGTGTCGCAGGCGTCGACAAGCTGGACCTTTGCAGCGGGCGAGGATGGGCAAACCGAAGGCAACTGGAGTCGCGCGTCTCCCGACCGTGTGGCGCTGGTTTTTGACAAAGAAACCTACCGGCCGGGCGAGACGGCGCGCCTGCAGCTCCGCGCCCCGTTCTCGGGTCAGGCGTGGGTCGCGCTCTCCCACGACCGCTTGCTTGAAAATCGTGTGCTTGATCTGACGAACAACACGGCCACGCTCGCGTGGACGGTGACGGAAGCCTTTGTGCCCAATGTGGCGGTGTCGGTGAGCGTGGTGCGTCCGGTCGTGGGTGAAGGCGTGTGGGGTGCCCACCGCGCTTCAGGCGCGGTGCTGCTGCGCGTACTCCCGTCCGAGCGCGCGCTCACGGTCCGCGTGCAACCGGACGCGGTGCTTTGGCGCCCCAAAAACAAGGGGATCGCGCGGGTTGCGGTGACGGATTCTGACGGGCGACCCGCTTCTGGTGCGGCGGTGACCGTTCTGGCCGTGGACGAAGGGGTCTGTCTGCTGACCGACTACGTGACACCCGATCCGTACGGCTATTTCATGGCGGCGCGCTGGGGGGACTTGGGCTTTTTCGATGTCTATCGCAATCTCATGCCGATCACGAGCGAGAGGATGTTCGGCGCGGCGTCACATATCGGTGGCGACGATGGTGGGGATAAGTTGCTTAAGCGGCTCAACCCGGTGGCGGCGCGGCGCTTCAAGCCGCTGGCGCTGTGGCAGGCCAATGTGAAGACCGATGCCGCAGGATGTGCGGAGGTGCCGTTCGAACTGCCCGAGTTTGCGGGAGAGCTGCGGCTGATGGCAATCGCGTGGAATGCAAACGCGGTTGGGGCTGCGGATGCGGTGGTGAAGGTCAAGCGGAAGCTGGTGGTGCAGCCCGATCTGCCGCGTTTTCTGGCGCCGGGCGATCAGACTGCCGTCGAGGTGGTGCTGCACAACGAGAGCGGCGCGGATTGCGCGGCCCGTGTGTCGGTGCGGACAGAGGGGCCGCTGAGCTGCGCTCAGGATGTGACTGCGGCGTCATTGAAGGCTGGGGCGTCGTCCGTGCTGCAGGTGCCGGTGACGGCGCGGGCGCAGGCGGGAACTGCACGAGTGATTGTGCGGGTTGAGGGTGCGGGCGAAGTGTACGAGGAGCCCGTTGAGCTGGCCGTGCGTCCAGCGGCGGCGCTGTGTGTGGCGAACGAGAGCATCGTGCTGCAGCCGGGAGAAGAGCGTGCGTTCGAACCGCCGCACGGCATGCTGGAAGGCAGCTTCCGGCAGACTTTCTTCTGCTCGGCGCACTCTGCCGTCAATCTTTTTGGCGCACTGGAATATGTGGTCGAATATCCGTACGGCTGTCTGGAGCAGACGGTGTCGGGCGCACTGCCGCTATTGGCGCTCAGCGGTTTGGAGGATCGTTTTCCGTCGCGTGAAAGCTCGCTTGCCCAAGAGGCGACGGACCGCATTAACGCGGCGCTTTTGCGCGTGCTCTCGATGCGGCGCAGCAATGGCTTTGCGATGTGGCCGGACGTTAGAGAGATCGACCCGCAGGCCACCTTGTATGCGGCACTGTTTCTCGTTCAAGCGTCGCAGGCCGGTTACGTGGTACCTAAAGAGACACTGAGCGAAACCGTCCAATTTCTGCGCGACAGGCTTTCTGCTTATTATTATTACGGCGACGTGCCGTGCGCCTGTGCCTATGTTTGTCACGTGCTGGCACTGGCGGGGAGTCCCGAGCATGCGTGGATGTTGCGGCTCTACGAACGGATGGATTCCCTGAAACCGGAAGAGCGCTTTCACCTGGCACGCGCGCTGATCCGCTCCGGCGAAGTGGAACGGGGACGCGAGGTGCTGGCGCAGTCGCGTTCGGTGCAGGGGATACGTGAGGCAGCCTTTGCCCTGCTCGCATGGCTTGAGATCGATCCCGCCAACCCGGCGGTGGCAATCTGTTGCCGCGAAATTGAAAAGACGCGTCGCAGTGAGGGGCATTGGGGAAGTACCCAGGACAATGCGTTGGCGTTATTGGCGATGGGGGCCTATTTGCGCGCGATCCCTGAGCAACCGCACACGTTCTCGCCGACGTTGAAGTGGGGTGCAGATCACACGCGGACCGTCGCGGCCACCAACGCCTATACGTGGACGCCTGGAGCGGGAGCGGATCGCGGCACAGTAGGGTTGCGCAACGAGGGCCCGGGGGCGATGTATGTGACTCGCAGGATATCCTATGTGCCGAACGCGGCGAAGGTCGAAGCGGTCGATGCAGGGATGAAGGTGAGACGGACGGTGTTGGATATGAAGGGTCAACCCGTCGATCTTGCCGGATTGCAGCGTGGCGACGTGGTGATCGTGCGGCTGGAGCTTGACCCGTTGGAACGCATACTGAGCGATGTGGTGGTTGAGGAATTGTTACCGGCGGGACTGGAGATCGAGAACGCCAAAATGGCTGCGGCCGGCACGTTGCCGTGGATCAAGCCGAATGAGGACAACTGGGTGTTGCACCGCGAGGTGCGCGACGATCGGCTGTTGCTCTTCAGCAAAACCTTCTATGAAAAAAAGCATTTTCATTACGCCGCGCGTGTGGTCAGCCCTGGCGAGTTCACGTTGCCGCAGGTCAGGGCTTCCGCCATGTACGCGCCCGACATCTACAGCTGTCACGGCTTTGGGCGTGTGACGGTGAAATGAACACGCGATGAGGCTGGTGTGGCAGAGATGGCGGGGGCAGTGGGGCTTAGGTCTGGCGGCCTTTGGTCTTTGCGCGGCAGTCATCGTGTGGCGCTGCTGTCCTCCGCCATTGGAAGAGGCAGCGCATTTCCCGTCGGGCGTGATTCTGCGTGACCGCACGGGAAAGGTGCTGCGCGTGGGGCTCGGGCCGGGCGATATGGATTGCCGGCCGTACTACCGCGCTTCACGCGATGACTGGATCGTCAAGGCCGTCATTGCCGCAGAGGACAAACGCTTCTTCTCGCATCACGGTGTAGACCCGCTTTCGATCGCGCGGGCGACACGTCAGAATCTGACCACACGGGCCCGCATTTCCGGGGCTTCGACCATCACCATGCAGACCGTGCGGTTGATCCGTCCTCACCGGCGCACCTTGTTCTGGAAGGCTGTGGAAGCGGTGCAGGCCATGCTCTTGGAGCGGGTCTGGCCCAAGGAAGAGATCCTGAGCCAGTATCTCAACCGTGCGCCGTTCGGCTCCAATCTGGTGGGCATTGAGGCCGCTGCGTGGGGGTGGTTCGGCAAGTCCCCGCAACAGCTCAACCTCGGTGAAGCTGCGCTACTCGCCGGACTGATGCAATCGCCGACGTGCTTCCGTCCCGACCGCTATCCGGAGGGCGCTCAAAAGCGTCGATCCTATGTATTGGAACGGATGGAGGCGGTCGGTTGGATAGATGCAAAAACCCGCGAAACGGCGGATCGAGCAGCGCTCGTGTTGCGTCGGTCGCCACGTCCGTTCGCGGCCCCCTTTTTTTGCGACTGGGTACAGCGTTCGTTTGCGCTCGCTTCTGGCGACCACACCACGACGCTCGACCCGCTTCTGCAGGATGTCGTGACGCGACAGGTCGCGCGTCAGGCGGATGCGCAGGGGGTTGACGCGGCGGCTGTGGTGATCGAGGTCGGCTCTGGCGCGGTGCGTGCGCTAGCCTGTTCTGGAGACTATTTTCAAAAGCCGTCGGGGCAGGTCAACACGGCGACTGCGCCGCGGCCTGCGGGCTCAGTCCTCAAACCGTTTGCCTTCGCCTTGGCCATGGATCGCGGACAGTTGACCCCCGGCTGGGTGTTGGCCGATGTGCCACGCCGTTTTGGATCTGACGCGCCGCTCAATTTTTCGGGCGCTTTCATGGGCTTGGTCACGGCACGTGAAGCGCTGATCCTCTCGTTGAATTTGCCGGCCATCGAGGTCGTAGAGAGCGTAGGGCAACCGCTCTTCTATACTGCGCTACGGCAGCTTGGTTTTGACGCGCTCAATCGTTCTGCGGCCTACTATGGGCTGGGGCTGGTGCTGGGCAATGGGGCGGTGCGCTTGACCGAACTGGCGAATGCCTACGCCTGTCTGGCGCGTGGCGGCGCATGGCGACCGTGCCGTGCTTTTGAGCCGTGCCCAAGTGAGGGACGTGAGGGTAAGAGGATGTTCTCGGAGGGTGCCTGTTGGATGGTGGCGGAGGCGCTCAGCGGCGGCGAGCGTGCGCGGGATGCGGTCGGGCATGCGGCGGAGGTCGACGTGCCGCGTTTCGCGTGGAAAACCGGAACCTCGTCCGGTTTCCGTGACGCGTGGACGGTGGCTTGGAATCCGGAGTACGTGGTGGCGGTCTGGTGTGGGTACAAGAGCGGGCGGCGCGGGAACGAACAGCTGGTCGGCAAGCGGATCGCCGCACCGGTCGCGTGGGAGATTGCCCGGCAGCTTTATCCTGCGGGAAGTGCGCGTTGGTACACCCGACCGGACACAGTGGTGGAGCGTGAGGTGTGTGCGGTGTCCGGCCGGATGCCTGGTCCGCTCTGCGAGCGGCGCGTCACCGACTGGGAGCTGCGGCAGTGCTCGTCTTGCGGGATTTGTCCGGTGCATGTGCGCGACGCGCAGGGGCGGGTGGTCGAGCGTTGGCCTGCGGATACGGCGGCTTATCTGCGTGCACGGGCGGGAGGTCGTGCGGATATGCCTGTAGGCGGTCTGAAAATCGTGGCTCCGGCGGATGGCGCGGTCTATCGGATGGTGGACGGTCTGGTTTCTCAACAGATCGCTTTCAACGTGACCGGAGCCGCGAGGAATGAGCCTTTGTACTGGTTTCGGAACGATGCGCTGGAAGCGACTGTCACGGGCGGCTCGCCTTTCCTCTGGACGCCGGAACGCGGCACCCACCGTTTTGTCTGCGCTACCCTCGCCGGCACCTCCTCCCGCGTCACGATTCGGGTGGAATAGGGAGGATGGAGGGCGCGTTCAACGTTCAAGTGGGGGAAGTAACGCCGACGGTCAGGCCTTCGTGGGAGGCGACGGCGTAGGTGCAGAGGATGTCGCCGGTGACGTTGCCCATGGTCTCGAACATGTTTGCGGCCAAGATAGTGAACATTGGCAGGTGTACACACACGCCGTCCATGTTGACCGTCGCGCCCAGCGGCAAGGCGAAACTCGCCAGTTCACGGTTTACGCCCAGATGTTCTTCGCTGACACGGATGGAAACCGGGAGCGTTGCCGCGCTTGATCGCGTGACAAAGGCCAGCACCATCGCTTCTTTCGCGGCACCCAAGATGCGGCAGGGATTTTGGCGCAGCAACAAAGCGAGCACGAGCGGATACACCGCAAAAATCAGGAACAGAATGCCGGACGCGACACCCAGCAGAACCGTGACGTAGAGGTTATTGGGGTCGTAGTTTGACATTAGACATTTCGTTTTTCCAGCAGCCTTAATACGTGCGCCGCCGACCGATGCAAGGCTTTGTCGTTTTTCAGCCGCTCCGCCATCCGTTCGACTGCCTTGGCAACTGCGGGCACGCTCAACCCGCCAGCCTGTGCTCCGAGTTCCTTCAACGCCAGTCCGCACCGCATCCTTCCGATGTACAGAGCCAAGTCACGGCCCCAGTCGCCCCTGCGTTCAGCAAAGTCAGCCCATTCCATGCCCTTGACCGACTCGACCGCGCGCACGACCTCGTCGAACGGCAACATCCTGCGCCATGCGCGCGCGTTCGTCTCGCCGCGCGCCCGCCTCAGCACTCTCTTGCGCAGGGTTTCGACGAAAGCCGCCCCGCCGATGGCGACTGCAGCACTGATTTCGGCGAACAGGTCCTCCCCGACACCCTGTCGCAGATAGTCCTCCAGATGCCGACGGTATTCCATTTTTGGGTCTGCGTCCGCCGGACGGCAACGCTCCCAGAGCGTCGCGCAGGTCAGCCATTCCGGAGGCGGCGCATAACCCGCGTACGCTCGGTAAGAACTCCACCGATAGCCCCGCAGTTTGGCCAGCCGCGCGCGCACCAGCTCTTTGGGTGGCCCTTCAGGCGGGAGTGCCGCCTTCTCCCTCGCACGATCCTCTTTCCCGAGTCCCATCGCTTTGATCCGCACGGGGTTCAGGTGGATGTACGCGCTGCACGTCAGCGCCCACGAGCCAGCATCCTCGACTGGGATGCTCTTGAACCGCGCCTGAAAAACAGACCCCGCGTGGCCATGACGAGTTTTGAACCACATGCTGTGGCTCAGGTTCAGCCATTGCAGTGCCCGGCTCGCATTAGCGGTAGGTGTCTCGATCAGCAGATGGTAGTGATGATCCATCAGCACGTAGGCGTGTAGCACGACCCCGTAACGCCCGACCATCTCGGACAGCAACTCCACGAAGTGCCTGCGGTCGCGGTCATCGATAAAGATCGCCATCCGCCCCATGCCCCGGCTGGTGATGTGATACCATCCCCCGGCGTAGTGGTGCCTCAGTTGTCTTGCCATGGCGATACATTACCACACCGAGAAAACGCTCCGCAACTCTGGAATGTCTAATGTCAAACTACGACCCCACTACTCGATGAACGGCAACCATCCCTGGCAAGCATTTTTGCGCAAGGGGCAGACAGAAATGGACAGGTCGAAGAAGCCGCATGCTCCAAAGCCACATCGGAGGAATCGGCCGCGTTATAGCCGAAGAATTCCGCAATATATCCAGACATCAGTTTTCCTCGTTGAGGACGTTTTTGATAGCTAGTCCGACCGCTTCCGCCAAGAGGGGAGGGACTGCATTGCCAACCTGTGCAAATTGTTCGGCCATTGTCCCGGTGAATAAAAAATGGTCTGGGAACGACTGTAAGCGGGCGGCTTCACGTACGGTATATGAGCGATTCTGGGCGTAATGGAAATACGCTCCCCAGTGCGGATCGCACTTTGTCAGGATTGTTGAAGCTAACCCGTCCGGTCTGGGGCGGCCGTACCGTTGGGTATGATCCGACTTTCTCGCCCGTGTCATACCCTTCGGGAGCAGGTGATCGGGGATGTCGGTCCAATTCCCGCCCGGCTGGATGTGGCTCAGACGCTCAAGATTGAGGGCGGATAATTTTGGCGCCTCATGATTGCTGACCCCATTGCTGACGATCCGGGCCCAACGTTGGTAATCGCATAAGGGCGGCGTCGCGTACTGCTTCAGTAAAGCGCCGCGTTCTCCGCAAGCAAGAGACGGCAAATCAGATAGGGCCTGTTCGACCGTCGTAAAAGGGGACGCGGTTGCCGCAGTCGGCATTTTGACAAGCATCTTCCCCTCGAAGGTGGTCGTGAAGTTCGGGCGAATCGGCGCATGTCTGACCGGTTCCGGGAAAGCATAGGATGGAACGGTTTTCCCGCGCAATCCGATGATAATGGTTCGCCATCGCATCTGCGGCACGCCGTAATACGCCGCGCCCAAAATGCGGACATCTGCCCCATAGCCAAGTTCCGCGAGAGCATTGAGTATCGCGTGCAATGTTGCGCCGTGCTCAAAAGAAACGAGTCCCGGCACGTTTTCGATCAACACGGCGCGTGGCTGAAACGCATCCACAAAACGCAGATATTCTTTGAAAAGGTGATTTCTTTGATCCATGACACTGCGCACAGGCGCGTTGATCGAAAACCCTTGGCATGGCGGTCCGCCGGCGATCAAATCAAGTTCCCCGCGGCGCACTCCGACCTGCTTCATGATGGCCTTCGGATCCAATGACCGTATGTCGGCACACCTGACTTCGGTTCGTGGGTGGTTGAATTTATAGGTGCGGGCATAACTCTCGACAAGTTCCGACGCGAATAAAGGAACAAACCCGGCCATTGAGAGCCCTTCAGAAAGTCCGCCTGCCCCGGCGAACAAATCGATTGAACTCAATGTCCCGTAATCGTTCAAAACCGGATCGTGGGCTACACAATCCACGGCGGACGCAGGACGTCCCTGAGTCGGATACTGCCGTCTCTTCTTTTTCGTGTCATCAGACAGTTTCATTTTCCGCCGAAGGACTCCTCTTGCTTGTCTTGCTCCACCGCCTTGTCGGGGCTTGGTTTCATCCAAATCGGGATCGGGATCGATTGTATTTCCGCCGTAGGCCGATTTTGCTTCCCGCACCTGGTATCCTCTTCCGCCTAGCCGACTCAGCATCGCCGCCATGCGGTCCAGCTCATTCTTTCGTTCCTCGCTTTCGGCTTCGTCCAGCGCCTTTCCGACAACCAACACGTCCGAGGGCGATGGGGCGGATCGCGTTCTCGGCCGGGTTGTTGTCGATTTCAGCCAGTACCGGCGCTGCCAGGCCCGCAGACCCCGCTCCCGGCAGAAGGCCGCCGGTATCAACAAACGCCGGGGCACGCGAAAGATGGGGTTCGTGAGACGCTTACGCTGATCGCATCCTTGGTCCGCATCCAGCCCACCAGCGTGTAACGTAAGCGGCTTAACTTTGACAGCCTATGCGGGTTTTGAAGGCCGTGTTATAGCCCAGGCATCAGCGCACAAACCGTAAAGGTTGAGAAGGCGGGGCGCAAGCGGCACACCGACGGCGAGCGCCGGGAGATGGCCAAAGTTAATCCGCTTACGCATTGACAGCGTTCAGACGAAGTCCAGCCGCACCCCATTGCATGCTCAGCGGCTGGACGAGCAGACGCTCGTCCCTCCCCACAAGGGCGCATTCCGGTGCCCCTCCCGTTTCCATCCGGGACGCTGGAGCCCGCGGCCTCTGCGGTAAACGGGAACACACCGCCGGGGCGTATCAAAAGGGAATATCTCGCGCGAACATGTCTGTCTGCCGGATGAGCATACGATTGAGGTCACGCAAGAAGGCGCGTAATTGTTTGTCCCGTTCCTTGCCGGGAGGTTGAGCAAAAAGACGTCCAAGGCTGTCGGCATCTCGTTTCAAGGCCACGGCCGACTCTCGTATTGCTCTCGCGTCTTCCTTCAGTATGCCCACAAGCACAGAGCAAGGGTTCCGGATGCTGAACGTGTCGAGTCCCAGCGGTATGTAGCGGGGATGGTACACAAGCGTACTGATTTCGGCCTGAATGTCGTCACTCTGCTTTTCAAGCGCAACGGTGTAGGCCCGGAGCTTGTCATCGCTGAGCCGGGAGATGTCCCCGTCATTGTTCTGCAGCCAGCGTAGCTCGAGCATCAGGATCGTGTGGAGGTCGCCCGCTTCATACGCGGCGGTCAACTCCTTCATCAGTTGCTCTTTTTTGCTCTTGAGTTCCGGATCCTGCTCAAGGTCGGGATGGAACAGACGCGCCAACTGTCGGTACACGGTGTTGATGTTTTTGGCACGGGCTTCGGCGGCTAGCTTTTCTTGCGCCTCTTTTGCCTGTTGCCGACGGCTTTTCTTGCGGTTTTTCGGGTTCTGCGGGTGATGATCCAATAGGTCAGCAACATACGCCATCGCCGGGTGTGTGTCAGGAAAGTGACATCGTTCCGGAGGTCATGCCGCAAAGACTGCCTCTCTGACAGTGGCCTCACGGTCGCGGCTCCCCTTCCAATAGTCGTCGTGGAGCCCGTCCGTGATGAGCGCCCTGACCCACAGGATGTCCAGAGCGCCGTCCGGTGACCATCTCTGTCCCGAGAGGTCGGTGCGCTGCTTGATGAGCGATTTGCACGCGCCCTCGATCGCGCCGGAGCCGATCGGCCAGCCCTCGCGGCGGAAACGCCGGTACTGCATCCTGTCGCGGTGGTTCCTGAAGTAGCGGAGGCGTTCGCGCAGGCCCTTCCGCTTCGCCTTCTTCAGATCCAGCTTTTCGAAGTGCCGGATCACGCAGTCCACGCCGTAGACCTTCAGCTTGCGGCGCCACTCCTTGAAGAGCGCCTCCGCCGCGTCGCCTTTCCCCTCCACGAACTCGCACAGCTTGTGGAGGTGGTCCGCCGCGTGCCAGAAGTCGACGATGCCCGTCGCCTCCCTGAAGCGGTCGGAGACGATGTTCCAGATCCACTCCGCGCCGTCGGACACGACGATGAGCGCGGTGCCGGGCCTGACGCCGAGCTTCAGGCGGGCCTCCTCCATCGCGGCGGAGAACGAGGCGGGGTCGCAGAACGAGACGATGTGCACGGCCGTGCCCGGCAGCCGGCGGTACCGGCCCTTCCCGTCGCGCTCCATCAGGAACAGGGGCCCGCACTTGATCTGCCTGCACTTCGGCGCCCCGTCCATGCCCTTCACGCCCTTGAGGTATTTCTTCAGCATCCTGACCCCGGTCATGTCCATCTCGAGGCACACGACGACCTCACGCCCGTCCTCGACAGCGGCGGGCGGACGCTCCATCGACCACTTCTCCATGTCCGGGCCCACCGCGGCCACGAGCCGGTGGACGGTGCTGGGCGACACGGACAGCCCGGAGGCCAGGGACAGGTTCTCGGATGCCTGGAGGTAGGACTGGCTGCGGGCGGCCTCGTGGCAGAGCAGCTTGGCGGCCGCCGGCGTGCAGCCGCAGGTGATCCCGAGCGCCCGGTCGGCGGGGAAGCCCCGCTTCCCGTCCTTCCCCGTCACGTATGCCCGCGAGTAGGACACCTCGCCCACGCTCGACAGGATCTTCACCGTCCGCATGCCGCGCCGCCCGTACGGCGCGTCCACGCCCGCCGCGCGCTGCGCGGGGCCGGGCCGGGCAGGATCCCGCCGACGGCCTGCGCCGCGAACCCGAGCGCTGCCGTCCGTATCCGGCCCTCCGCCTCCGCAAGGCCGCAACGCCCCGCCTCCACGCCTTCCGTGACGGCGAGGCTCTCCGCGATCAGCGCGGCCGCGGCGCCGTCGAGCGTCGAGGAGTTTTTTTTTCTGCGTCGGCAGCGCTCTCGGCAAGTTTCCACAGCTCGCCGATCAGACCTTCCAGCCTGCGGCCATTCTCGATCTCCTGCCTGTAGCGGGGCACATCCGCCGCCGGCACGTAGGACGACCGCATCTTCCCTCCCTCGCTGCGTGTCCAGATGAAGTAGGGCCCGTTCTCCCGGACACTCCCGTCCGCGCGCATCTTCCTGATCGTCGTCTCGTAAACATTGCCCCGCCTCGCGGGAAAGCTCTCGATGATCTTCACCGTCAATTCTGCAAGCGTCATACCGGCCTCCTGGTTATAAATGGAATCTATATAACATTAGCAAGACGGCAGCACTGCGGCAAGGTCTTTCAGAAAATCCTGTCACTTTCCTGACACACACCCCCATCGCCTCGGCCTCGCTCATGTCGCTGCGCAGTCCGCTCAAGTCAAAACGCACGCCAGTCTGGAAGTAAAGCTCATCTTCCAACAGGCTCCGTTGAAAATTGAAAGCGTCTTCGGCGTATTGGGGGCCATCGTTCCCGCCCCGGGCTTCCTGATCCTCATCCGCCGCCTCGGGGTCATAGGTGTCGAGAATCGATTTGTGGAGATCCGCCAGCCGTTGGTCCAACTGAACACCGCGTTCAAAAAGACAGTCAAACACCTCTTGCTGAGATTGCGGCGCTTGCCCTTGAAAACCAGCCCGACAGTATGCGGATCGGCATCCGACCGGGCTGCTTTGGCCTGCGCACGTATTTCGGCCATCTCCCGCCGCTTGGCCTTGGCCCGTTCGTTGGCTTTTTTCGCCTTGCGCTCTTCGGCCGCTGAACGGGGGAAATCCACGCCGAAATTGATCGAATCTGCGACAAAATCCGCGAACACTTGGGTGATGTCATCCACCACATCCATCTGCCGAGCCTTGGGCATCGAAAATTTCGCGATGAACGTTTTCGGACGTCTCTCTTGCCGCACGATCTCTATCGGCGTTTTGTTGTCCGTGATTCTCTCCGCGCAGAACCTCATGCTTTCGAAGTGTTTGTCTTCGGGCAGGACGCTGAGGTCGACGTACATGTGTACCATCATACTGGGCATAGATACCTCACGCTTTCGCGGTGATCACAGCCTTGATGCGGCGCACGCCGGCGGAGGAGGACTCCTCCTTCTGGATCTTGAAGCCACCCAGCTCGCCGGTGGTGGCGGCGTGCGGACCGCCGCAGACCTCCATCGAGAAGTCGCCGACGGTGTAGACCTTGACCTGCTCGCCGTACTTGGCGGAGAAAAGGGCGGTCGCGCCGCGGGCTTTGGCCTCCTCGATCGTCATGGTCTCCATCGTGACCGGCAGATTGCGGCGGATCACGTCGTTGACGATCTCCTCGACCTGCTTGAGCTGTTCGGGCGTCATCTTCTCGGGGTGCGAGAAGTCGAAACGCAGGCGTTCGGGGGTGATGTTGGAACCCTTCTGCAGGGCGTGCGGGCCGAGCACCATCTGCAACGCCTTGTGCAGCAGATGCGTGGCGGTGTGCAGGCGTGTGGTGGCGACAGTATTGTCGGCCAACCCGCCCTTAAAGGTGGCGTCGCCCTGCTTGGAGAGTTCCTGATGCTTCTTGAAGGCCGCTTCATAACCGGCGCGGTCCACCGCGAGCCCCTGCTCGGCGGCCAGCTCCTCGGTGAACTCCAGCGGGAAGCCGTAGGTGTCGTACAGCTTGAAGGCGGTTCGCCCCGAGAGCGTCGTCTGGCCGTGCTGCTTGAGCGCGCCCGCGACTTTGTCGAACTCGCGCTGACCTGCGGCGAGCGTCTTTTCGAAACGCTCTTCCTCGGCGGTCAACTCACCGATCACGGTCTCGCGGTTCTTTTCCAGCTCGGGATAGACGTGCTTGTAGTTGTCGATCACGATCTCCGCCAGCGCGCGGGTATAGCCGGGGGCGATCCCGAGCAGCTTGGCGTAGCGCACAGAACGGCGGATCAGACGGCGCAACACGTAGTTCGCGCCGACGTTGCCGGGCTTGACGCCGCCCTTGGGGTCACCCAGGATAAAGACCGAGGTGCGCATGTGGTCGGCGATGATGCGCTCGGCGCGCACGGCAGACTCTTCGTTTTCCGGACGTGTGGTCGAGAGACCCCGGATCTTGGCCATCAGCGGCGCGAACAGTTCGGATTCAAAGACTGTGGCGTAACCGTTCATCATGCAGATGGTGCGCTCGACGCCCATGCCGGTATCGACGTTATGCTGCTTGAGCGGCTCGTAGGTTCCCTCCGCCGTCTTGTTGTACTGCATGAAGACATCGTTCCAGATCTCGATGTACTTGCCGCAGCGGCAGCCGGGACGGCAGTCGGGGCCGCAGGCCGGCTGGCCGTTGTCGATGAACATCTCGGTGTCGGGACCGCAGGGGCCGGTGGTGCCGGCCGGGCCCCACCAGTTGTCCTCCTTGGGCAGCGCGTGGATACGCGACTCGGGGATGCCGAGGCTCTTCCAGATGGCGATCGACTCGTCATCGCGCGGGATGCCGTCCTCGCCCGCGAAAACGGTGACACTGATCTGGTCGGGCGAAAAGCCGAGATGCTGCGTGAGGAACTCGAACGACCAGGAGATCGCCTCTTTCTTGAAGTAGTCGCCGAGCGACCAGTTGCCGAGCATCTCAAAGAAGGTCAGGTGGCAGGAGTCGCCCACGGCGTCGATGTCGCCGGTGCGCACGCACTTCTGCACGTCGGTCAGGCGTCGGCCGGCGGGATGCGGCTCGCCCAGCAGATAAGGCACGAGCGGATGCATGCCGGCGGTGGTGAAAAGCACGGTCGGGTCATTCTCCGGGATCAGCGAAGCGCCCGAGATGATGGCATGGCCCTTGGATTCAAAGAATTTGAGGTATTTGTCGCGGAGTTGATCAGCAGTGAGTTTCATGGTTCGTTTTCAAATGCGGGCAGGGCCCGCAACACTCTTATCTCACACAAAGGCACAACGTGCACAAAGGGGTTTCTGCTTGATCACTCACCTTCGCGTCCTGTGTGCCTTAGTATGAGAGACAACGTGTTATTGATTGTGTGGGTTGATTCGTGAGACACGAAAGGCGTTTCAATCCGCGTCGCCGGCCTTGGAAGAGGCCTTGCCGATGGCGGGGGCGGGCTCGGCTTTGATCTTGGCGATGATCTGCTCGACGACCTCGGGATGGTTACGCAGAAATTCGGTAGCGGCGATCGAGCCCTGGCCGATCTGCTCGGACTCGAAACTCAGCCACGATCCACGCTTGGTGACGACATTGCGCGTGAGCGCGGCGTCAAGCACCGAGCCCTCCCACGAGATGCCGCGGGCGTAGAGAATGTCGAACTCCGCCTCGGTGAAAGGCGGCGCGACCTTGTTCTTGACGATCTTGACGCGCGTGCGGTTGCCGATCACGGAACCCGTGGGATCCTTGATCGCGCCGATGCGTTGAACCTGCAAACGTACCGAGGCGTAGAATTTGAGCGCCTTGCCGCCAGGGGTGGTTTCGGGATTGCCGAACATCACACCGATCTTGTCGCGCACCTGGTTGGTGAAGATGCAAAGGGTCTTGGTCTGCGCGATGGCGCTGGTGAGCTTGCGCATGGCCTGCGACATCAGGCGCGCCTGCAGACCCATGTGAGAATCGCCCATGTTGCCGTCGATCTCGGCCTGCGGGGTGAGTGCCGCGACGGAGTCGATCACGATCACGTCCAGTGCGCCGCTTTTGACAAGCTGCTCGGTGATGGTCAGCGCCTCTTCGCCCGAGTTGGGCTGCGAGACCAGCAGGTTGTCCAGATCCACGCCGATGCGGCGCGCGTAGTTGGGGTCCATCGCGTGTTCAGCGTCCACGAAGGCCGCCAGTCCGCCAGCCTTCTGGGCGTTCGCGATGACGTGGAGCGCGAGCGTGGTCTTGCCGGAAGACTCCTGGCCGTAGACTTCAACCACTCGGCCGCGCGGCAGGCCGTTGACGCCGAGGGCGAGGTCGAGCGAGAACGCGCCGGTGGAGATGACCGGAATATCCTTAGAGGCCTCCGCGTCGCCCATGCGCATGATGGCGGTGTCGCCGAATTCCTTGCGAATCTGGGACAAAACCGCTTCCAACTGTGTATTTCCAGCCTTTTTCTCGGCCATAACCCGCTCCTTACTCCGTGTTTCAAAAGTGGGGATAGCATACCACAAACGCCCCCCCGGAGGGGAGCGTTAAATAATCTTCTGAAAGTTCAGAATGGGGGGGCGGCAAGGGGTACACTCCAGATCGGGCGTCTGGCCAACGGCGACTCCCGTGCGACCTGCGGTACGAACACCGTGTGGATCACGGGCACGGGCTCCAGCTTCGAGTCCTCGACATCTGCAACCTTCGTCGGCATGCAGCAGGGGCTCTCTCAGTTATGGGTGGATGACGGAGCACAGGCAACGATCAAGGGCAACCTTGTGATTGGATCGGCTAATACGGACGGTACCCGGACCTATGCCGGGCCGGCCAACCGCGTACGGGTGGCGGACAGGGCGACGATGACCGTCGCCGGCGAGACCCAAGTCGGCGCACACAGTTTTTCCAATCAACTTGAAGTGGCGAATGGCGCCCAGGTGACGCTCAACAGCCTCTCTACGAGCTATGCGACACATGACAACCTCAAGGGCCGTATCCACCCGTTCGCCAATGTTGTCCGCGTAACAGGGGCCTATTCTGTCCTGATACTCAACGGTGCGCTCAAGCTTGGCCGGTCGGCCGATTCATACGGTGACGCCCTTGAAATTTTGGATGGCGCGCTGGTTTCGTTCAGCAATTCAGGGCCCGAATATAACATCGGAGAAGAACTCGGCAGTACAGGACACCGCTTACTCATCGATGGCGGTATTCTGGTTGCGCAAAGACCGAATGTCCACCTCGGAAAGTACGGCGACGGTAACACGTTGACAGTGACAAACAATGGCGTGATAACTTTTGATTCGGGCGTAGGTTTTATGCATGTCGGACTCTACAGTGCTTCTAACACCTTCGAGGTCGCCGCAGGCGGTACGGTCAACATGAACACACAGTTCCGTCTCGGCTGGTATAACCGTCAGGACGGCACCAAGCCGGGCGGCAATCGGCTCTGGATCCATGGAGCCGGCGCACGATTCATGAATAACGCAGATTTCAGGTTCGACCGTTTCGACGGTCAGCTCGGCAACCAAATGCTGGTTGAAGACGGGGGTTATTTCGAGAGCAGGAACCCTATCCAGCTTCCCTACACGCAGACCGTGGGGGGCTTCAGTTCCAACCTGCTGATCCGCGTGTCCGGTGAGGGATCGAAGTTCGTGGTGACGAACGGCGCGGAATTCGTTCTCGGCTACAACAATGCGGCGAACACCACGAACGTCAATGCCACGGTCTATGTGGCCGATGGCGGTGAGTTCCGCATGTTCAACGGCCTGTTCTTTCTCGGTCGCGGCAGGAGTGCCAGCGAGCCGGCAACCGTCTGCGAACGGAACGGGCTCCATGTCGGTCCCGGGGGCAGGTTCGTGCAGGAGTATGCCGCTGCGTCAGGCAACACGAGTCCCTTTTTCCGTATCGGCCATGAGTATACAGCCCGCGGAAACTACGCTCGGGTTGAGGGCGAGTTAGAGGTCATCAACACAGGCATACAGTACGCAGCCCTGTTTTGCGTCGGTTATAACGGTGCGTCTAGTCGCGTGGAAGTCGTCAATGGGGGGCGGGCTACTCTTTCCCAGAGTGGCCTGACGATTGGCGCTGGTGTCCCTGCGACGGACTGTCTGGTCACGGTTGGGACGAATTCGGTTCTGAATGTCACGAACGTTGAGTATTGTGCGGTGGGCAACAACGGTGCGCGTGCGCATCTGGTGGTCGACGGCGGCCGAATGGAGGCGCTGGGGGTCTTGCGACTCGTGGTTGGTGCGCAATACGGGGGATCCAATGCCGTGTTTGAAGTGAAAAACGGCGGCGTGGCGAACCTGACGCGGCTAGTGCTTAGCGACAAGACAATGGGGTGTTCGGCGATTGTCGACGACGCAACATTGAATCTGGTCGATCATGACGGTGTCCCGTCCGGAGGTTATCTTGACATCGGTTACTCCGCCTATGAAGAGGGGGCGGTCGATCCGCGCAACGCTACGCTGACAATCAGAGGCCGTCATGCCAAGGTCAACGTCGACCGGAACATCCGTATGCGCAATGCCACGGCACAGATCCGTTTTGTCGTGCCGGCGGAGGGTTTTGCCGAAACGCCGTTCGTCTGCAAAGGCGGTTTTGAGACGGTGAACGCGGGTGCGTCGATTCACGTCTAGACCGATCCCGGTTGGCCGCATGGTTCTTGGACGACGCTCCTGACCACAGCCAACACGGGACAAATCGACGCGTTGACACTGACATGTGACCCGGATCTCCATATCCGCCGGACCGGTCTTAGTCTTGCCGTTTTCAAGCAGAGTGGCACGATCCTGTTTCTCCGCTGAACAGTATCCCGCAGGCGTCGCCCAATGAACGGAACGGAAACTGACAATAAGAAGATGCGCCAGCCTTGGGTGTTTGGTAAAGTAAAACGCACTTTTTTTATGGGAGGTTCCGATCATGAGCGAAAAGAACTGCACGTGCCCCGGGCAACACGAGGGGCACCTCTGTCTGCTGGCCAGTCAGGGGAAGTTTGAAGCGATCAAGCAACTGACCAAAATGCCAAAACACATCTGCTTCAACTGCGGAAGGGTGGCGGACAAGGCAGAGAACCTCTGCAATCCCATGCCGTTGGACTAGCGGCGGCGTACTTCAGAGCCGCACCGACTTGTCCCTGGCCCACTGTGTGGCGAAATGCACGAGGCATGTGGCGTTGCGCAGGCGGAGCTTGTGCTTGATGTGCTCGCGGTAGGTCTGGATCGTTTTAATGTTGAGGCCAAGACGCGTGGCGATCTCCTTGGATGACAGTCCGTTGCCGATGCAGAGGAAGACCTGGAGCTCGCGGTCGCTCAGCGTTTCGACGCCGTTGTTCGGGGCGGGCGGGTCATCGTGGTCAAAGATTTGGCGCAACATGCGGGACGAGATGGCCGGACTCACGAATATATCGCCCCGCAGGACGGATCTGACGGCCTCGACGATCTGCGGCCCCGGCATGTCTTTCATGATGTAACCCTGGGCGCCCGCGCGCAACACGCGTTCCGCATAAAGCGACTCCTCGTGCATGGACAAAACGATCATGCGTAGCGTCGGATAGGCGTCACGGATCATCTTGATGAGATCAAGGCCGTCCTTACCGGGCAAAGACAGGTCGATCATCACCAAGTCCGGAAGGCGCACCTTCAGCAGTTCTATCGCCTCTTCCGTGCTGCCTGCCTCATCGGCGACCCTGAGGTCGGGAGTGGCATGGAACAGGGTGGTCAAACCCTCGCGGACCAAAGGGTGGTCATCCACCAGCAAAATACGCGTCTGCGCTTGTTGTTTTTGGGGGGTGGTATTATTTTTCAAGGCACTTCTTGCACGCATTTATACCTCCATCTATGTTAAAAATTATAACGTAATGCGTGTTTGGAAGCAATCTTTTTTTCAGGTTTCCGCTGGCAGGTCTTCCGGCTTTGACGTACTCTACTGCCATCAACCGACTATGAACGAACTCACCGTTTTTTATCTCCAGAGCGCTCCTCTGGATCACGAGCGTCTTCAGACGTTGACCCATGGCCTGTCGGACACCTTCCGCAGCTTTTGCAACGAGACCTTTCCGTCGGATGACCCGATCGACTGGCCGCCGCTGCGGATTGTGCCGGTCGCCTCTCCGGAACAGCTTCGAAACCGCCTTTTCTCGGACGAAACGGCGGAGGGCATGCTGACGGATGATGGGAAGACCTGTATCCTTTTCCTGCTGGACGATGCGTTCGTTGATCCGGAGCAGCCGTCGCGGTGTCTGCCGTTACATGCCCTGCACCTCGAAGGTATGCCGCTGCCCCAGTGGCTCTACACCTATTTCCCGCCGATTCCCAAAATCGTGCTGACGACGCACGGCGCAGAACGGGTCCGCGTGCCGTCGCGCCGCTGGGTGCTCAAGCCGCGTGAGGTCTTCCTCAATATCCAGGCTCACCTGCCGCGCGTGCGCCACCTGTTCCGCGCGTTGTGGGAGCCGCGCTTCTGGCATGCCCTGCGCCACTATGTGATGGAGGAGGCCGGCACCTCTTGGCACACGCCGGGCCACAACGCCGGTCATGCCTTCAGCCGGTCGCTCTTCCTTCAGGGTTTCCGTCACGAGTACGGGGCCATGACCTTCCGCGCCGACCTCAGCGTCTCGGTCCACAGCCTGGGCGACCTCTCCACGCCGGAATCGCGCACGCCGCTGGCCGATGCGCAGCGCCTCACCTCGGAGATTTTCGGCTCGGCGCAAAGCTGTTACATCACCAATGGCTCGACCACCTCCAACAAGGCCATGCTGATGACGTTACTGCGCCCCGGCGAGACGGTGCTGCTCGACCGCAACTGCCACAAGTCGGTCCATCACGCCGTGGTCATGGCCGGTGCCATCCCCAACTATCTGCCCGCCCGTTTCAATGCCCATCTCGGCATCTGGGCGCCGATCGCCATGGAGGATCTGCGGCGCGCCATCACGGCGCACTATTCCGAGCATGCCAAGCCGCGCATGCTGGTGCTGACGACCTGCACCTACGAGGGCATCCTCTATCCGGTCTGGGAAATCGCCCGGCTCTGCGAACGCCACGGCATCCTCTTCTATGCGGACGAGGCCTGGGCACCGTATCTCAGCTTCCACCCCTATTACACGGCTGTGACGGCGAACGGTCGCCGCGTGCGCTACAACGCCATCCACGAGACCTCCAGTGCCCATTTCGCTGTGCAGTCCACCCACAAGACATTGGCCGCCTTCAGCCAGTCCTCGGTCATCCATGTGTCCCTGCGGTTCAAACAGCTTTTCGAGAGTGAGTCGGCCGAGTGGCGCTGGCTGCTCACGCGCTTCGCCATCAACGGCCGCGGCTCCTACGAGAAGTTCAGCCACGATCTGCACGAGGTGTTGCGTTACTGGCACTCCACCTCGCCGCACTATCCCATGATGGCCACCCTCGACTGCGCCGGTGTGCAGATGCGGCTGGAGGGACTCAAGCTGATCGAAGAACGCCTGCGTTGGGTCAAGACCTTCAAAGCGCGCATCGCGCGCGAATGCGGTCTGCCCGAAGAGGCCTGCTTCGCGGGGCTGCGCGAGATCGTGGGCGCGGCCGATGCCCCTGCCTATGAGCGCGAGGGCTATCTGCACGATCCGCTCAAGATCATGCTCTCCTTCAAAACCCCCGAGGCGTGTCGCCGCTTCAAGGATTTGTTGCGTGTCGCCAAGATCCAGTGGGAGAAATCAACGCCGGTCACCTTGTTGTTCCTGGTCACAATGGGCACGGTCGAGGATCATTTCGAATATCTCTATCGCGCCATCATGCTGATGAAGGACGCGATCGGCCGGCCAGAGCGCGACGCCTTCGACAGCAGCGTGGCCGAGGCTGTGAACGGCCAGGCCACCGTACTGCCGCGCGACGCCGCCCTGTGCGACGGTGAGCTGATTGAACTCGATCAGACTGAAGGCCGCATCAGCAGCCAGTTGCTGGTTCCCTATCCGCCGGGTATCCCGGTCTTCCTGCCCGGTCTTACCATCACGCGGCCAATGATCGAGATCGTCCGGGCCGTGGCCGACGCCGAGGGCGCGGATGCGGTTCACGGACTCTTCGTGCGCGGCAAGAAGTATTATGTGGAAGTGATCCGTCGCGACGAGGAGGACAAAATCCAGTGGTTGAAGGAGCGTCCCGCTGATATACTGTTTCCCAAGGAGTAAGACCATGAATACGATGAAACCTGCAACGTTGCGTCATGTGTTCGGTTGGTTTGCCGCCGTCCTGCTGGCGGGATGCGACTATACGGTGCCCCTCGCGGAAAAACCCGAGAGCCCGATCGACAAAGCGCTGGTCGGTCACTGGCAGACCACCTTGGACGGCAAAGATGTGCGGCTGTCGGTGCTGGCCCTCGCGGCCGATGAATATCTGGTCGCCTATCCCTCCGGTACGCCGGACACGCTCTATGCGCGCGCCTGCCTCTGCCAGGGCACGGAGTTCGCGCTCGTGCAGCTCCGCTGGTTCGGCTCCGCCAACGCCCGGGCCGATTTCAGCGCTCGGCCTTACCAGTTCGCCGCCTATGCCGTCGAGGGCGACACGCTGATCGCGCGTCTGATCAACCCCGAGGTCGTGAAACCGGCGCAGACCGCAACCGCGCTACTCAGCGCCATCAAGGCCAACAACACGAATCCTGATCTCTTCCGGCCAGAACTGCGTTTCACCCGCGTCAAACCGCCCGCAGATCCCCATGCACCCGTCGCCCGCCCGCCGCTCCCCGCCGGATGGGACAAGTGACGGGCGGTGTATCCGAAGGTCCCCGAGCGAAAAAGAGGTGTAGCGGCATGTTGAATGCTGACAAAACACAAAACTGGAAAAATGACACCTTAGAATCCATCGATTACTACAACGATTGGTTTCTTCGCTTTGCTCCACTCACATACCGTGAGCAACGGAAGATAAAAAAGGCCGAGGTCGAACGCGCATTTGCTATTATGAAAGATTTGCGCAGGCTAACAACAGAGGTCATGCTTGAGCATCCGGAGTTCCTTTCTGTTCTTCGAATGTGTGCAGCACCTCCGATTGCACAGGATAGATTGGCCGGGTTGGCTTACTCAAAGAAAAGTCTGATCGCTACCATGGAAGGGGACGGTGGAAAGTCTCCTTGTCTACCAGCCAAGATGACAGACTCAGAGCGTGAAGCTCAGTTGACCAAATTATTGGATGTGTTCAACGAAATGATGGACGTTGACATTTTCCCTTGGACGGTGGAGGACAGACCGCCGACATCTGACGAATATAAAATGGGGATTTCTATCGTTACCGACCGTTTGTGCGGTTCTGCAGCCGATCCGATCATCAGAAACGCACAAGAAACCCGTCAACTGCAAGCACTGGCCACATTCCTGAATCATTTGGGGTATGAAGAAATTGCATCGTCGCAAGTCAAAAATTTGCTTGAGATGCCCAAAGGCACCTATTCTTTTAGGAAGAACGTTGAGGTGCCTCACGGAAAACGAGGTCTCAAGATTCCCGTAGACTGTATTATTTCTCGTCATGCGCGTGGCGATGAAGAACCGCCGATTTTCGTTGAGGCCAAATCTGCCGGTGATTTCACAAATACAAATAAACGAAGAAAAGAAGAAGCGGTCAAGTATGCTCAGATCAAGAAGATGTTGGGTAAACAGACACATTTTGTCCTGTTCTTATGCGGTTATTTTGATGCGGGGTATCTGGGATACGAGGCTGCTGAAGGAATTGATTGGGTATGGGAACATAGAATTCATGATTTTTTAGGATTAGATCTGGCGCAGAAAGACGCCGGTGAGGACGCTCCAAAAGAAACCGCATTGGCATATCGTGTGGTTTCCGCTTCCGACCAAGAGGCGGAACGGTTCAGGCGGCAAAAAGAAGTCGATGCGTCAAAGTCGCTTTCCGAAAGAAATGCGAACGGACAATATTCAACGCCCTTTGAATTGGCGCATGTGATGGTGGGGCAGGCTTTGCGCGATCGGCATTGGCAATCAGGGGATGGCGCGGTGCATGTCTTTGAGCCGGCGTGTGGAAGCGGCGTGTTTCTGTCTGCGTTGCTGGCCATTCCCCATGCGCCTGCTTTTTTGTTCACAGGTGTTGAACGTGATCCTGATTACGCGGGCATCTGTAAATCGGTGTTCGCGTCAAAGAATGTGAGAATTGTCGAGGGGGATTTTTTCATCGTTTCGGAGACCGAGGCCTTTCAGGCTTCTGCCGATGTCTTGGTGGCCAATCCGCCGTATGTTCGCCATCATCATCTGGCGTTTGAGGACAAGCTCAGGCTGCAAAGCAGGGTGTTGCGAGAATTGGGGATTCAAATCAGTGGTTTGTCGGGGCTGTATGTGTATTTCATCCTGCTTGCCGATCGACTGCTGCGATCCGGGGCGGTTGCCTCTTGGTTGATTCCCGGGGAGTTTTTGTACACGAACTATGGCAAGGCGTTGCGAGAATATCTCTTAAACCGTGTCACACTTTTGCGTCTCCATACATTCGCGTCCGAAGATGTGCAGTTTGATGATGCATTGGTGTCGTCATGCATCGTCACCTATCGGAAGGCTCCGCCTCCTGCAGACGCTGAGTTTGAAGTGACAGAAGGACGATATGGCGCTTCTGGTTTCGGCCGGAAATGGCGGTGCGCGGAATTGTCTTCATCCTCAAAGTGGGTATTCAAAGAGCAGTCTGAAACGGGGAAATCGCAAGGGGTGACGGTTGGCGATTTGTTCCGGGTGACACGGGGCATCGCGACGGGAAATAACGGATTCTTTGTTCTTGATGAGGAACATGTCTTGATGGTCGGGATTGAGCGAGATGCGTTAACCCCGTTGTTGCCGGGCCCTCGCTTTTTACGTGATGCGGTGATCGACGCTGATGATCAGGGAGAACCTCAAATTGAGAAGCGCCGTTACCTGCTGTCGCTTGACGCCCAGCCTGAAGAAGTGGAACGTCGATACCCCCGCGCGTATCAGTATTTGAGAGAAGGTGAACGTACGGGTGTCCCTTCCGGGGGCTTGTGCAAAATGCGGAAGCTTTGGTATCAGCAGGAAAAGCGTGAGCCACCTCGGTATTTGATTTCGTACATGGGGCGTGCTAACCCTGAGACAGGACAGTCGGTCAGATTCTTTCTGAATCGTTCAAAGGGGATTGCCACCAACGGATTCATTTGTCTTTATCCTCGGCCTTTTCTGGTTGATTTGTTGAACGGGCGACCGGATCGCGAAACAGAACTCCTCGACTGCTTAAATGCTGTTCCCCCGAGGCACGTCAACGCTGCCGGAAGGCAGTACGGCGGAGGACTCAAGAAAATCGAACCGCGGGAATTATCTGAAATGACCGTCGAAAAACTTCCGGACTGGCTGTGCATCCCCAGCCAACAGCCAGAACTCTTCTGTCATGGCAAGAGCTGTGATATCAACCCTCAACGAGGTGCATGACAATGAAACGAGACCCTACAAAACTCGCTGATTGGGAAATCGCCGAAGCTGCTGAACCGAACCTGCGCCCGGTCGCCGAACTGGCCGCCGAGCTGGGCTTGCTCCCGGACGAGATCATCCCGTATGGACGCCTGCTCGCGAAAATCGACGCGACCGCCGTCCACGCGCGTCTGGGTGATCCGCCGCGCCGCGCCAAATACATCGATGTCACCGCCATTACGCCGACACCGCTGGGTGAGGGGAAGACGACCACCACGCTCGGCCTGGTGCAGGGCCTGGGCCGGCTCGGCCGGCGCGCGCTCGGCACGGTGCGCCAGCCCAGCGGCGGGCCGACCTTCAACATCAAGGGCTCCGCCGCCGGCGGCGGCCTCGCGCAGGTCGTGCCGCTCGCGCCGCTTTCGCTGGGCCTTACCGGCGATATCGACGCGATCACCAATGCCAACAACCTGGCGATGGTCGCGCTGACCGCCCGCATGCAGCACGAGCGGAACTATGACGACGCCCGCCTGGCGCAGAGCCGCCTCACCCGGCTTGACATCGACCCCGACCGCATTCAGATGCGCTGGGTGATGGATTTCTGTGCCCAGGCGTTGCGCAACATCGAAATCGGCCGCGGCGGCCGCATGGACGGCTTCCAGATGGCGTCCGGCTTCTCCATCACCGTCGCTTCGGAAGTCATGGCGATCTTGGCGATGGCCTCCGATCTCGTCGACCTGCGCGCGCGCCTCGCCAAGATCATTGTCGCGTACTCCAAGAGCGGACGGCCGGTCACGGCTGCCGACCTAGAGGTGGACGGCGCGATGGCCGCCTGGCTGACGCGCGCGGTCCATCCCACGCTGATGCAGACGCTTGAGGGCCAGCCGATGCTGGTGCACGCCGGCCCTTTCGCGAACATCGCCATCGGCCAGAGCTCCGTGATCGCCGACCGCCTGGCCTCCAAACTCTGCGATTACCTGGTCACCGAAAGCGGCTTCGCCTCCGACATCGGTTACGAGAAGTTCTGGAACATCAAGTGCCGTTGTTCCGGACTCAAGCCCGACGCGGTGGTGATCGTGGCCACCGTGCGCGCGCTCAAGCTGCATGGCGGCGGCCCTGCGGTGCAGGCCGGACGGCCGCTCGACCCTACCTACACCCGTGAAAACATGGAGCTGCTGGAAAAGGGCTGCGACAATCTGCTGGCGCACATCGGCATTGTCAAGCGCTCCGGCATTCGTCCGGTGGTCTGCCTCAACAGCTTCTACACCGATACGCCCGCCGAACGTGCGTTGGTGCAGCGGGTCTCTGAGGCCGCGGGCGCGCGTTTTGCGGTCTCCGCCCATTGGCTGCGCGGCGGCGATGGCGCTATCGAGCTGGCCGAAGCCGTAGTGGAGGCGTGTGAAGAACCCAACCGTTTCGCTTTCCTTTCGGATCTCGACGAACCGCTGTCGGATCGCATCGAGAAGATCACCCAAGAGGTCTATGGCGGTGACGGCGTGTCCTACTCCGACGAGGCCCGTGCCAAACTCGACGCCTTCGAGGCCGATCCGGCCACCGCGCGCCTGCCGATGTGCATGGCCAAGACGCAATACAGCCTCTCGCATGACCCGGCCCTGACCGGACGCCCGCGCGGCTGGACGCTGCCGGTGCGCGACCTGCTGCTCTATCAGGGTGCGGGTCTGGTTGTGCCGGTCACGGGCGACATCAAGCTCATGCCGGGCACAGCCTCGAACGCGGCATTCCGCCATATTGACATCGACACCGCAACCGGCAAGGTCAAAGGGCTGTTTTAAGTATCGGGAAGGATCGGCCGTTCAGATGTCAGCGGGTGCAAATGTTGCGGAAGCCAAGCGGGCGATCCGCGAAGCGATGCGCGAGAAGCGGCGTGACGTCAGTCAGGAGACGCGCCGCACAGCCGGTCGTGCCGTTTGCGAGCGGGTGGTGGGGCCGCCGGTCAACCTGCTGCTGCGCACGTGGCAGATCTGCATTTACCTCAGCACCCGGCACGAGATCCCGACGCGGTATCTCGCGCGCGAAATCTGGGCGGCCGGACGCGAGGTATGCGTACCGGCCTGGAGCACCTCTGAGAAGGGGTACCGGCTGTACGCGATCGACCCCGCGACACGTTTGATTGCAGGCCATCACGGCATCCGCGAGCCGGCGGTCCGTATCCCCGTGATGCCGTGGGATGTGCAGGCATTCATCGTGCCAGGGCTAGCGTTTGACACGCGCGGCGGACGGCTCGGCTACGGGGCCGGCTACTACGACGACATCCTCAACCGTGCGCCACGCACGACGATTAAGATCGCGGTGTGCTACGATTGGCAAGTCCGCGAGGAGCCGCTGCCGCAGGACGCGCACGACGTCGCGATGGACTGGATCGTGACGGACACGCGCGCCATCGACTGCACGGCCAACCGGAAGAAAATTTAGCCCAGCCGGGCGGCTGGCTAAATCCGAACTTTCCCTTCGGGCGCGGCCTCAACGCAGTTGAGGCGCACCCGTCAGGCGAACGCGCTCTCTTTCTTGATCAGCGTCAGGATACGCATGGTCTCGATCGCCTGATCCAGCGGGATCGGGAAGGGCTTGTTCTCGCGGATCGCGTTGAAGACATGCTCCCAGATCAGCGTCATGCCACAATCGGCCTTGGGTGACACCGGAACCTGGGTTTCGACCCAGCGCAACGTTTCGGGCGTCCCGAAACTACCCAGCGGCGGAGTCCGCACGCTGGAGCGCCGACGCGGCAGTTTCTGCTTGCGATCCAGATGACGCAACGTGCCTTCGGCCGCGCCCGGGAAGAGCACGAACTCGCCCTTGGTACCGGTCACGATAAACTGCGGCACCGGAGAGATGCGTCCGCCCGAGATCTCCAGATCGACGGTCAGGCCGGCCATGTTACGCAGAATCACGCGCATGAAATCCTCAGCGTCGCCGACGGAGGCCACGCGCTTGAAGTCCGACCACACCTTGATCGGCGGCGTGTGCAACAGGTCCAGCGCCTGATCGAGGAAAGCCGGCCCCCAAGTGAGCGCCGCGCCGCCACCACAGCGTTTGACCGTCTGCCAGTCGTCGCGCCGCTCATACACGCCGCGACGGATCTTGATGTCGTAGATCTCGCCCAGCAAGCCGGAATCGATGACCTCTTTCACCTGCACAAAGGCCGGCTCATAACGGTAGTTGTGGCGCACCAGCAGGCGGTTGCCGGCTTTGATCGCGGCCGCGCGCAAGACCATGGCTTGATCGTAGTCGCAGCAGAAAGGTCGTTCGACGTGCACCCACTTGCGGGTTTTCAAAGCCTGCAGAACGTGTGCGGCGTGCTCGTCCGACCGCGTGGCAATGTCGACCAGTTCGACATCCGGGTCGGCCAGCAGATCCTCATAGCGGCGATAGGCACGGGCATCGGGCAGACGCTCCAAAGCCAGATCGCGGCGCTCCTTGATCGGATCACACACAGCAATGATTTTGAACAGTTCCGGGATCTGCGCCAGCTCAGGGCAGTGCATCTCGAGTCCAGCCCGTCCCAAGCCAACAATGCCGATCCGGATCGGGGGCCGAGTCGTGCGAATCATGTAACGATCTCCTTATCTCTCGCTTCTATCAACCAGGTACCGCATGAGTAACCGAACACTCGAACGAATAGTTTGAGAATAACAGGATATGAGCGTCTCGTCAATATGCGCTTTTGTTTTCACCTTCAGACCAACTGTGCTATGCTCTGCGGCGGATAAAGAGGAGACGTACACTATGATCCGTTTGGGCGTCAATATCGACCATGTGGCCACGCTGCGGCAGGCGCGGCGCACCGACTATCCGAATCTGCCGGAGGCGGCGGCACTCTGCGAAAAAGCGGGTGCGCACGGTATCACCATCCATCTGCGCGAAGATCGCCGCCACATCCAGGACGCGGATGTCTACGCGCTGCGCAAGACCATCACCACGCGCATGAATCTGGAGATGGCCAACCATCCTGACATCGTGGCGGTCGCGCTCGATGTCAAGCCCGAGGAGGTCTGCATGGTGCCCGAGCGGCGGCAGGAGCTGACCACCGAAGGCGGACTGGATGTCGCCGGGCAACGCGACACCTTGGCTCCGGTCGTGGCGGCGCTGCGCGCGGCGGGCATCACCGTGAGCCTCTTCATTGACCCTGACGCACGACAGGTCGAAGCCGCCGCCGCCATCGGTGCGCCAACGATCGAGCTGCACACCGGAGCGTATGCCGACCACACGGGCGCGGTGCGGACGCAGGAGCTGGCGCGCCTCACGGACGCGGCGCAGCGGGCCCACGCGCTCGGGCTGACGGTCAACGCCGGACACGGCCTGAGCCTTGAAAATGTCGATCCGATCTTGGCGATCCCCCACCTGGACACGCTGAACATCGGACACAGCATCGTCTGCCGCGCACTGTTCGTGGGCATTGAACAGGCCACTCGCGAGATGCTGGATAAGTTGCAGCGGCACCCATAACCGCCGACGGCGGCCCTGCGGAGCGCTTCACATGTCTTTCCAGCGCGGCACATACGGTGTTGAGTTCGACGAACAGCAGAGTTCGCCGCTGCGGAAATTGTGGCTGCCGGTGATCTTGGTTCTGGCGATCGGCCTGCCCCTACTGGTCTTGCGCGGCTGCGGCGGGCGTTCGGACGCTCGGGTATTGGCCGACAAAGAAGTGACGGGCGAGACCCGTTACGGTGTGCCTGAAATTGAGACCCGGCGCGAGCGTCCCTCACTCTGGCGGCATTTCCTGAATTTCGGCCGGCGAGAGGAAGCGTCGGCCACGGATGCAACGGGTGACGGCGCAGCAACGGCCACGGGCGAGTTCTGGCTGGATGCGAAAGGCAAGACTACGGTGGCAGCCGCCGTTCAATCGGTTGAGGTGCAACGACTGCTTGAACTGGTGGCCCGCCACGAGACAGCGGACAATCTGGTCGCGGCGCGCCAGGTTCTGCACCAACTGCTCCTCCGCCGTGACGCAGAATCCGTGCGTGCCTTTGTGGAGCGAAAAATCGGCGAGATCAACACAACGCTCCTGTTCAGCAACCGGGAGATGCCCGAAAAGGCGCGCCACCGGGTCGTGTCCGGCGACCTGATCAGCAGATTGGCCAAACGTTACGGCACCACGCAGGCGTATCTGCTGCAGGCCAACGGCATTGACCGGCCTGATCGCCTGCGCGTTGGCCGCGAGATCTGGGTGCTCGACAAACCGGCTTTCGAATTGACCGTTTTCAAACAAACAGCCACCGCCGTGCTCGTGCTCAACGGCCAGTTCTGCAAACGATATGCGATCGGCTTGGGGCCCGCCGCCGACATCCCGTCCGGCACGTACGCCGTGCGGAATAAGGTGCTTGAGCCCACCTACCGCCTGCCGGATGGCGTCGAGGTGCCGTTCGGTCATCCGCAAAACATCCTAGGGACACGCTGGATCACGCTTTCAGCAACCGGCGCAACCCCGCCTGCCCGCTTGCTCGGACTGCACGGCACATGGGATGTGTCCTCGCTCGGCCGCACGTCCGACGCCGGCCGCGTGCGTTTCAAGAACGCGGACATCGAGGAGCTGTGCGTGTTGCTGCCGGAAGGGACGCCGGTCTTCATCGTCGACTGACGGCGATCGGATGGGCATCTTGCCCATGGTTCTCACGGGCGGGAAGCCCGTGCTTACAGCGCGATCAAGGTGATGATCCCCGCCACAACGCAGTAGGGGCCGAAGAGCCAGAAGCGTCCGCCGCGCAGCGTGCGCACCAGCAGGGCCAGCGCCGCGTAACCCACCGCCGCCGAGACAATCGCACCGGCGACGAGGAGCCAGCCGGGCAGGGAATCGGATCCGCCCTGCTGTGTCGTGAATCCGAGGAAATCCAGCAACGCGGCGCCGGCCAGCAACGGCAGGCACATGAGAAACGAAAACTCGGCCGCCGCTCCCGGCGCAATCCCAGCCATGCGGGCCGCGGCAATTGTCATGCCGGAACGGCTGATGCCGGGCAGTACAGCCAACGCCTGAGCGATTCCGGTCAACAGTGCGCGCGCACCTGTCACCGGCCCGTCACCGCACCGCATCCAGCGCAGGGAGACCAGCACGATACCGGTGAAAATCAGAAAGCCACCGACCGCGCGGGAATCTTCATAAAAGGCATCGACCTTATCACTGCAAAGAAAGTAGAAGAAGGCCGCCGGGACTGCCGAGATGACGATATGCCCCAACTGGATCCAGCTTGAGCGCTGGCCCAGGAGGACTCCGCGCACTAAAGCCCACAACGCCTTCCGGTAATAGGCCATGATGGAGATCATGGTGCCGAGATGTAGCACCACCTCCAGCCGGACACCGGGCTTGTTAAGACCGAGTAGATCTTGGGCGAGTACCAGATGTCCGGAACTGCTGATCGGCAGAAATTCGGCAATACCCTGAAGGACCGCCAACACTATCACATCCACGCACTCATGCATTTCGGCAACCTGTCCTGAATAAAAATGGGGATGAATGGGAAAAATCGGTCACGGCGCGTCTGCGCCGATGCACCAGAGGTGGTCGTGGCCGCGCACGAAAATCTGTCCGTCGGCAAAGGCCGGCGTGGCGCTGACCGCCTCGCCCATCGGGTTGACGGAGAGTTCCTTGGCCTCGCGTGCGATCGCATAGACACGGAACAGACCCTTCTTGCGATCCACGATGTAAACCCGCCCCTCTGCAGCGACAGGCGAGGCGTAGTAACCGTCTTCAAACTCCTTACACCACAGTTGTTTGCCGTCGGCCAAATCATGGCAGAGGACTTCTCCAGCGTCGGTGACCAAAAAGACGAGGCCATCGGCGATCACCGGGCTGGCGACATCCGGCAGGTTGCCCTCGTCCCACTCCCAAAGCTGTTGCGGTTCACCCACCTGCGGCAGCCGGTAGGCCACCATCCGCGAGTAGCAGTTTGCGGCCAGCCAGACATCCTTCTCCCACGCCAGCGACGGGGCGATCTCTCCGGTGACAGCCTCGACATGCCAGAGCTTTTTTCCTGTCGCCAGCTCCATACCCCACGTCTCGCCGCTGGCGTGCACCAGCAGCACGAAACTGTCGCAGAGCGGCATGATCAACGGCGTGCTCCAGGACATCCCGACCGCTCGCGGGGTCTCCCAGAGCGTGCGGCCGCTGTTCTTGTCGAGCACCAGGATGCGGCTGCGCTCCTCCTGGTCCCACTGCACGATCAGCATCTCGCCGCAATAGACCAGCGACGAGGCATGTCCGTAGGTGTTACGCGGGCGTCCCAAGAAAAGCTGCCAGACGATCTTGCCGTCATGATCGAGAGCGGCCAGGTCACCGCTGGCGAAAACGGCGTAGACGCGCGATTCATCGCAGGCCGGCGAAGAGGCGGCGAGCCCAGTGTCCTCACTGGTTTCCGGCAAGGGTTCGCTGCCCTTCGCGCCATCCGGAATGTGGGTGGCCCAGAGCAGCGAACCGGTCTCCGCGTCATACGCCATGACGCTGCGCGTCTGGCTGTCACCGGCCGTCAGGAAGAGGCGCTTGCCCCAGACCGCCGGCGTACTGGAACCGCCACGCGGCAACTTGCTCTTCCAGCGGATGTTCTGGCCGGTGATCCCGTCCCATGCAAGCGGCAGATTCGTGAGTGTCGTGCGGCCGGACATCTCGGGGCCGCGCAGGAACGGCCACTGCGCGGCGAGAGCGGCAGGCGGAGTCCCGCGGCGGCATGGACAGACATGCGTCTCGCCGGGCTTGAGCGCCGGATTGACGAGGCTGGCGCGCAATGCCCTGTCGGATGCCGAGACGGCACGTCGCTGGCGGGCCTGCATAGTGGCCGCGACCATCAGCAACAGCGCACCGGCGGCCAGCACCGCGTTCACCGCCCAGCGGTCCGCGCGCACGGGGTCGACGTCGCCGACGGAACGCGGATCGGGGATACGCAGGCTCAGTCGGTATGCCACACCGAAACAGCCAGCGGTGAGCAACAAGCCCAGCACCAGCAACACCATCCCCTGCTGACGAAACGACAGACTGTTGAAATAGGCACGGCGCGCCAGACGATCCAGCTCGCGGGCGAACGCCACGGTCTGCGCGGAAGCGGATTCATCGCGGCCCTGCGCCAGCGCCTGCGCCAACACCTCGGAACGGACGGTTTCGGCGGGACCGACACGTGCGGCGTCGACCGCCAACAGGGAGGCGACCGTCAAACTGAAGACCAAGGCCACCAGGCCCGCGCCGCGCGCGCATTGCCGCAGCATCCGGTCCCGCTCCTCCATCCCCTTGCATGCCATGTGGCCCGTTCTCCTTCCCAGCGTGTTCAGCCGCTATCTTAATGGAGCGTGGGACATGGTGTAAACTCCCATCTCATTTACCGTCTGGCCCGTGCAGGGCGTTTTTATTTGAACGGTTTTTGTGCGGTGAGGGATCGCATGGCGTACGATCTGTTCTCGCGGCAGGCGTCGGTGAAGTCGCCAAGGTGGCCGTCCGCGGTGCGGGAGTTGAAGAA
>Ga0116190_1000239_pt1 | contig 59668 bp, 45 predicted proteins | sample AD_JPNTR4_MetaG_FD_89808 | JGI IMG/M metagenome (GOLD analysis project Ga0116190, IMG submission 89808) | Active sludge microbial communities of municipal wastewater-treating anaerobic digesters from Japan - AD_JPNTR4_MetaG | ecosystem: Engineered > Bioreactor > Anaerobic > Digestate | place...
AAAAATATGTAGTTTTGTCCATAGTAGAATAGTTAGTCGAACCAAATCTACTAAAAAAAGAGAAAGGAAGACTAACATCTTCCTTCTCTTAATTTTTTATCGGACAACAGTGATTCTTAATTATAATAAGAACATAGTGTTTACAGAGATGCAAGAAAATTTTGTAAATCTAGGTTTTACGCAATCTGCATATTGGTTACAAATTACAATACAAAACAATACACCCAAAGAAACCGGATATCTTTTGCAATATTTATATCCGTTAATTAATACAATCAGCTTTTATAAAACGCAGCAAAAGTATGTTTTAGATTCCATTCAAACCGGAGAAAATTATCCGCATACAAGTAGAATTATATTCAGCAATTATTTTGTATTTTCAATGGATGTTCCTGCAAATTCTGAATATGTATTTTATATTCGTTTATATAACTCGGGCGAAACATTGCGTATTCCGTTTAAAATAGAGAAAAAATCGGCACGTGCTGATTATGGAAATAAAAAAACATTTATTGATTCCTTATTTTATGGCTATCTCATTTTTGCTATAGCATTTAACCTATTTCTTTTTATTCTTATACGTCGTAAGATTTATTTTTATTTGTCGGCATTTTTGATAACTATGACATTGTTTTTATTAGTTATCCAAGGGTATGCGTTTCAATATTTGTGGCCAAATTCGCCACTGTTTTCAAATCATAGTTTAGTATTATTTTCGCAACTGTCGAGTTTTGCGATTTTAGAATTTGCTAATGTATTTTTAAAAAATACGCGTCGAATTCGCATTATTTCATATATCCTTATAGGTATTGGAATTTCAATATTAATTTGCAACTATATTCCCGGCATATTACAATATAGTGTTCTTTCGGCAAATCTATATGCATTTATTACAAGTTCATTTATTCTTACTATATCAATTATTCAATACACTAAAAACAAAACACTGTATAATTTAATTTTTCTATATTCATTTGCTTGCGTAATTATAAGTGTACTTATTTATATACTTCGTAATCTGGGAATTTTGGGCGTTTCATTTATTACCGAACATGCACTTAAAACAGGATTGGCACTGCAGGCTACCTTTATTTCTATAGCAACTATTATTCAGTTTCGCGATATGCTTGTAGAAACCAATAAATTTTTAGAAAACATGATTGGTTTGCGAACAAAAAAATATCGGAACAAAATGCATTATTGCACACACAAAATAAAACTATAAAAAATCAATATGAAGAGATAAAAAAAAGTATAGAATACGCCAAACGATTACAACATGCTGTATTACCGAATAAATATCGATTTTCGTCGGTTTTTAAAGACCATTTTATTCTGTTTAAACCCAAAGATGTTGTAAGTGGCGATTTTTATTGGATTTACGAAAAAAAACAAAAAACGTACATAGTTGCAGCCGATTGTACCGGACATGGTGTGCCGGGTGGTTTTTTGAGTATGTTAGGAATTTCGTTTCTCAATCAAATAATAATACGCAAACGCGATATTCGTCCGCATGAAATAGTGAACAAACTTGCAATATTATTTGCAGAAACTATAGCAAACTACGAAGACAAAATTTCTCGCGACAGTATGGATATATCTATATGTTTAATACATCACGATACCAATCAATTAGAATATGCAGGAGCAAATAATTCGCTTATTCTAATACGCGATAATACATTGCAAGAATTATCGGTCGATAAACGATCATTGCATAAAGAATTTTTAACCGAACATTTCTCGTTTTCCGGAAAATGTATTGATTTATTACCTCATGATAAAGTGTATTTGTTTACCGATGGTTTTTATGACCAATTTGGCGAACAAAATAACAAACGAATTTCAAAACGGCTGTTTAAATCGTTGCTTTTGGAGCATAGCAACAAACCAATGGCTGAGCAATATGAAGTGTTTGATACTTTTTTTACTCAATGGAAAGGAACAACAGAACAAATAGATGATGTGTTGATTATTGGATTTGAATTATAACTGTATTAGATAATAGCATGAAAAAGAAAATTACTTTTACAACTATTATTCAACAACTCAAATTTGACCTTATAGGCAAAGACTCACAACGAGGTATAACATTAACATATGGGTGGCTTGCAAATCAATTTGGTCATTTTGCATTAGGTTTTATTCCCACACAATTGTTTTATTTGGTATACACACATCAAGTGCCTGTTGCACATCCATTGTTGTGGGCACCTCTTACAACAATGCTTATATGGACAAGTTTTGAAGCGTATAACTTTCTTTCACCGCTTTGTAAACCAGCACATACAAATCCGTTTAAACCCGACTGGATAAATGTAGGATTTGATACTGTGAGTGATGTATTATTTTTCTATACCGGTGCCATATTTGGTATATTGCTTTATTCATTTGCACCGGCATATTGTGTTGTTGCACTTATTTTATTTTGCATTACAATTATTTTGTTTGCATATTGGTATCCTATTAAAATGTATACGCAATATGCCTATTTCCCCTTTCAAAGACGCTTGAGTCAATGGAATTTTCCAATATCGCAGCAAAATATAGAACGTATAAATCAATTGATATCAGAAACTACCCCTAAACATATACTATTACTTGGTAAACACAATTCAGGAAAAACAGCTCTTGCGGTATCAATTGGTACTGAAAAAACAATACAAAAAAATACATGTTTCTACACTACATGTATTAAATTTTTAGGATTGTTAGAAACTTCAGACGAAGACTTTTGTAAAAAAATGAATATGCCATGGTCGTGGCGAGAAACAGAATATCTTATAATAGATGATATAAATAGCGATGTTACCGATGCTGCTCTTCCTGAAATAATTTCGCCTGAATATATTTCTCGCATAATTGCACAATCGGCATTCAAACAACGAAATATTGAAGTGCTAAAAACAACTACTATTGTATGGGTAGTAGGCAAAGAAGAATACAAACAAGAATGGATAAATTTTATTCAATCATACGGTGTTTCACATAATGATATTATTTGTATAGAGCTCGCAATGTGCTGAATAAGTATTCATACATATAGTTTGTATATATGTTTAATTTTGCAAATGTAATATTTAGCAGCAATATAATCATTGAAAAAAAGATATAAAAAGGTAATAAAACAAATGTTTTATTATATGTCAAATATATTACTGCCTTAACAGAAACACACTCATATTCCTTTGTTAAAAGGAATCTTAAGAATAGAAAGCAAACAAATTTTTACTAAATAATTAAGTTTAACCTTATTTTCTTCAATTTTTTTAAACTTTTCTTAATTATTGAAGCTATTTTCTGAATTGAAATTAATTTTTTGATTACATACTCATAAAATGTGATTCACACTATAACGGTTTTTTTGTAAAAAAATACGTGGTGAGAATTATAGTACTAATTGGAATTTTATTAATAAACACTGTTTGGGCAGCAACTATTCAAGGATTTGTGTACGACAAAGACAACAAAGAACCGCTGATAGGAGCTACCGTAAGTATTGAACAGCTTAAAGAATATACAGTAACAGGTTTAGACGGCTCATTTATATTTAAAAATATAGAAGCCGGTACATATTATATATCAATATCGTATTTAGGATATAAAAGTATAACTCAAAAAGCAATTATTGAAAACAATAATATACCTATTAAATTCAATTTCTTGCTTGAGACAGAACATACTATGTTGCAATCGGTAACAATAGTAGCACATGGAGCTCAAAATACCGATGCAAATGCTCGCCTGAGTGAAAAGACTTCAATGCAAGTTATAAATGTTGTAAGTGCTTCATCTATTCAACAATCGCCAGATTTAAACATAGCAAATGTAGTACAACGTATATCGGGGGTAACTCTTGAGAAAAACAGTTCGGGTGAGGCTCAATATGCAATATTGCGAGGAATGGATAAACGATATAACTATACATTAGTTAATGGTTTGAAAATTTCGAGTCCCCATAACAAACATAGATTTGTGCCATTAAATATTTTTCCAAGTGATTTAGCCGACCGAGTTGAAGTATATAAAACTCTAACAGCCGATATGGAAGGTGATGGTTCTGGTGGTGTAATAAATCTTGTTATGAAAGATTCTCCCAATGCTTTTTTTGTAAATACCAATTTAGGAATTGGATATAACTCGTATTTTATACAAAATGGATTATCAACATATCCTCGTTCACATATTTCAATGTTATCGCCCCGTGAACAAAATGGAAAAACCTATACAGCATCTTTGACTGATTTAAATAGAGATTTAGGAAAAATAAGTGAAACAAATCCATTACCCAATTCAAATATTGGTGTTGCATTGGGTAATAGATTTTTACAAAAAAAATTGGGAATAATGGTTGCTGCTAATTATAGTAATCTTTCAAAAGGAAATCAATCAGTTATTTTTTCTGAAAGTTATAGACAGCAAACAAATACTCCTGTAATTACCAGCATGCGTGAACGAGAATATTCTGAAAGAGCTATTCAAAATGCGGTACACATTAAAACCGATTACATGATAAATGCCAATCATTCATTTGATTGGTATAATGCATATATTTCTATGAATTCATTTCAGATTCGCCAAACAACTACAAACAATTTTTCATACAATTACGATCCTGAAAACAATAAATATGATTTAAATTATCAAACACGATTACAATCAAATTATCAGAATATTTTAGTGTCATCATTGCATGGCAAACATACTGTAATGCCTCATTTAGAAATATTATGGGCAAGTCAATATTCAGTAGCAAATAATCAAACACCGGAGAGAACTCATTTTAATTTAGATAGAATTCAAATAGACAGCATAGCAAATGTGTATCCTGATGCTGACGGTTCTACAATAGAATGGGCACATAATACTGATACTGATTTATCGGGTTTTATTCATGCTAAATATAAGTATACGTATAATACTTTACAATTTGAGTACAAAGTTGGTTCTATGATTCGAAACAAAGAACGAACAAACTTTTTGGTTGAATATAAAATCAGACCAGATGGTATTCAAGTTCAAGGAAAAGATTTTAATACTATAGATCAAATTTCATGGAAATTAGCAAATCCTCTTCAAGGTAGTGTAGGACCATTGAATTATGATTCTCAAGAATTAATAATGGGGTATTATGGCATGGTTACTATCAATCATCGGTTAGGAAGTTTACAAACGGGTATACGAAGTGAACATACAAATCAAGGGTATTTTCAATATTATCCTGCAATGGGACAAGATTCATCAGGAGCTCAAATATATACTGATATTTTACCTTCTATTCAATGTAAATATACTCCTACAAACAATACAAATATTAGAGTTTCATATTTTAAATCAATTAACAGACCCGGATTTTATGAAATAGTTCCTTATGTAATAATGGAAGAAGATTATACTGAATTTGGAAATAAAAAATTAAAACGTGCTCGTATTCATAATATTGATGTTCGTTACGAGTACTTTCCTAAAAAAACAGAACAACTATTGGTTGGAGTTTTTTATAAACAAATTCAAGATCCTATTGAAATAATGTACACTACAGTAAATCGTCGTCAATATGGATTTGGTCCGGGTAATGTAGATAAAGCACAAAATATAGGATTTGAAACAGATATAATAAAATATTTTAGAGTTTTTGGTGTAAAAGCTAATTACACGTATACATTATCAAAAATTACTACACCCAAAACGTTGTATCAAAAAAATGAAAAAGGAGCAACCGAACGTATTACCAAAAATCAAACACGTCCATTAGTGGGGCAGTCACCACATACAGCAAATATAGCATTGCTGTATAAACATGATTCGGGTATTGATTGTCAATTAGCAGCATCCTATACTCACGATAGACTTATAGTAGTATCCGATTTTTATAATTCTGATTATTGGATGTCTAAAACCTTTCAGTTAGATGCTGCATTTGAAAAAAAATGGAAAACGGGATGGTCATGTTTTCTTAAGGTAAATAATTTAGTTAATACTCCTATGTATTACTATATTAAAATTATTGATAATGAGAATATTGACTTGCCATTGCAAACTACTTTAAGTGATAAAACCTTGGTTCGTAAGGATATTTACAGTCGCTCTTTTATATGTGGAATTCGAAAAAATTTTATTACTAATTAAATATTTATGATTATGAAAACAAAAGGCTTATTAATTTTATTAACATTGTTGGCAACAGTATTTTCGAGTTGTAACAAAGATGACAAAAAACCCGAAGATAAATCGAGAGTTTATCCTGAAGGTGCTATTGTATGGAAAAAAGATACAATAGTTACATTAACAGATCACTATGTTGTACCGGTAAATAAATCCTTATTTATTGAAGAAGGTGTGCAAATTATTATGAATGACACTGCTGTTCGTCCTGAATTCATAGTATTAGGTAATCTTTATTGCTATGGTACTGCTGAAAAACCAATTCGTTTTACCGTAGCAGAACAATACCGTTCTAATAGCAAAAAATTCAATCGCTATTGGGGTGGAATTATTTGTGGTTACGACTGTGAAGAGGTATTGTTACAACATACAATTGTTGAATACGGAGGAGCTCAAACTACTGAAGAGTCAGCTTCATTCCAATATCAATTATTTAAAACTGTAACAGGAGAAGGCGTTCCCGGATTCCATTTCTGTAATCCCGAAGGTAGATTTGTAATTACAAATTGTACATTTATGAATAATGCAGAAGATCAGGTATATATTACCGGAGGTCAATCTATTATTATGAATTCTCAATTTATTTGTAATGGTTATGACGGAGGCGATGCTATTAATTATAAATCAGATTGTTTAGCAGATTTAGCTTATAACTTTATATATGATCCTAACACAAATGGATTTAAACTATCTAATAGTGGTATGTTAAATACACAATCAGATTTATATGTATATAATAATACTTTGGTAAATACAGGTTGGAGACGTCCAAAAATTAAAGGTGGCAGCATTTGGTTAGAAGATAATATTAAAGCGCATGTATTTAATAATATTTTATTTGATACTCGTCATCCGATAAAACAAGATGTAAAAAAACCAATGGATTCAACATGTGTATATACACCTAATTTTATTTTTGCATCAACTCAAGCCGGTATAGATGAATTTGTTGCAACTGAAAAAAATGGTGTTTTAAATGGAGCTAATGATAAAATGAGTACTACACCAGGAACAAATAATCCAAATTTTGAAAGTTTTACAATCCAATCTAATGTAGATATTATGGCAGGAGTTAATGGTTCTTCAAATGTTCCACAACAATATAATTCTACATGGGATTTTCATCTTAAAACAGGTTCTCCTGCACTTACAGGTGGTAATATAACAATTACACCTCATTACAATACAAATGGTTTAACAATTGACAATGTTACATACAAATCTCCTGCACCTGCTGCATATTTTGGTGCATATGGAACTAAATAATTTTCGTAATAAATAGTAAGTTTGTAAATATGAAGGTGTGTTTTGAAATAATAAACACACCTTCTTTTAAAAAAAGTAATATGAAAAGAATAGCATTACCATTTCTATTAATTGCTGCAGGTTTAAGTATGTGTTTTATTATGCAAACTACTAGTGAGCCAATTGTTGTATCTCCGGTGATTGTTTCGGATACTACACTTAATGATACCGACGATCCGGCAATTTGGTATAATAAACAAAATCCTTCAAAAAGTTTAATATTAGGAACAGACAAAGGTGATAGTACCGGAGGAATTTTTGTGTTTGATTTACAAGGAAAATTACAAAAACACTTATGTATATATAATTTACAAAGACCAAACAATATTGATATAGAATATGGTTTTGTTTATAATAAAAAAGTAATTGATATAGCTGTTTTTACAGAACGAGGCACTGATAAAATTCGTGTAATTTCTTTGCCCGACTGTAAATTTATTGATAATGGTGGTATACCGATTTTTGCCGATGATACGTTACGAAGTCCAATGGGTATTGCATTATATAAAAACAAACAACAAGAAATTTTTGCATTTGTAGGTCGTAAAACAGGACCTAAAGAAGGTTATATTTATCAATACAAGCTTACATCAACAAAACAAGGATTAAATGCTCAAAAAATACGTGCAGTTGGATTATACAGCGGAATTAAAGAAATAGAGGCAATAGCTGTAGATGATGAATTGGGGTATCTTTATTATTCAGATGAAAAATTCGGTATCCGTAAATATTATGCCGATGCTGATAAAGGAAATAAAGAATTAGCTGTATTTGGCACATCAGGTTTTACATCTGATCAAGAAGGAATTTCGATATATACACAACCAAATGGCGAGGGATATATTATTGTTTCTGACCAACAAGCAAATCAATTTCATGTATTTTCACGAAAAGGTACTGTTAGCAATGAACATGAACATAAACTTGTGCACATTGTAAAAACTAAAACAGATGAAAGTGATGGTTCAGACTTATGCAGTTTGCCGTTAAATGCAACTTTTACTCAAGGTATTTTTGTTGCAATGTCATCAGATAAAACATTTCAATTTTATAAATTAGAAGATATTGTTCCAATAAAAAAATAATAAAAACATTTTTAGTTATGAAAAAAAAACAGATAATTCTAAATATTCTTTTAGGTTTAGTTATAAGTTTTGGAATATTCTCGTGTAAACCTAAATCTAATACTGTTGCCCCTCCAACATTTACTATAAATAGCGATGCATATAACTTTTATGTAGTTTCAGATGTAGGCAGAAATGGGTATTTTAAACAAAAAAGTTTAGCCGATACAATGGGAAGTTTTTCTGAAAGAATTTCACCTAAATTTATTATTTCGGCCGGTGATTGTTTTCATGGATTGGGTGTTCGAAGTGTTCAGGATCCAATATTTTTAACAAATTTTGAAAATATATATACACACCCAAATTTACATTGTGAATGGTATCCAATATTGGGGAATCATGAATATCAAGGCAATACTCAAGCTCTCATTGATTATTCGCAAATAAGTAGACGGTGGTGTATGCCTGATAGATATTATTCAATTACAAAAAAAGTAAGTGATAGTACAATGCTCAAAATTGTATTTATTGATACTCCTCCGTTTGTAGAAAAATATAGAAAAGAGACCGAAAAGTATCCTGATGCATGTAAACAAGACATTCAGAAACAATTAGTATGGTTAGAAAAAACTCTTGCAGAGGCCAAAGAAAAATGGATTCTGGTTGTAGGACATCATCCAATATATTCTATTGATGAAAAACATGGAGACACTCCTGAATTAATTGAAAAAGTTAAACCACTTTTACAAAAGTATAAAGTAGATGCATATATATGTGGGCATATTCATAATTTTCAGCATTTACAAATTCCTGATAGTGGTTTTGAATATTTTGTAAATTCATCAGCTTCATTAGGACGACCTAACTTTGAAAATGATTCAACTAAATTTACATCAAAAGATGAAGGGTTTTCTGTAATTTCTGTAACAGATACAGTTTTTCAGTGTAATTTTGTGAATTATAATGGGCAGATTATTTACCAATATAACAGGAAGAAATAGAATACATTAGATTTACATATTGCTTATAAAAAAGGAGCCAATTATGCTATACATTGGCTCCTTTTTTGTTTTTAATTGGTTTTATATTCAAAATTTACTGTTTTAAGTTCTGCATTTGCTTTCTCTATTTTTTCTTTGAGCGATTCTTTATATTGTTTAAGTTCTTGTGCAACGCGACTATCTGCTGCAGCAATAATTTGAGCTGCAAGAATTCCGGCGTTTTCTGCACCATTTATACCTACTGTTGCAACCGGTATACCGGGAGGCATTTGAACTATAGCAAGTAAAGCATCAAGGCCATCTAAACTGGCATTAATAGGAACACCTATTACGGGTAAGGTTGTCATACTGGCTATTACTCCGGGTAAGTGAGCAGCCATTCCAGCCGCTGCTATTATAACTTTAATACCGTTAGATTCAGCATTTTTTGCAAATTTTTCAACTGCTTCGGGTGTCCTGTGAGCAGAAAGTGCATTAATTTCAAATGGTATTTTGAAACTGTTCAATACTTTTGCAGCTTTTTCCATAACCGGCAAATCCGATGTGCTGCCCATAATAATACTTACTTGTGCTTTCATATATCTAATTTTTTATTCAAAAGTACATAAAAATAAACGAATCAATTCTTTCAAAATATTGGAATCGTTCATATTTTAATAGTAAAATGTATCAGAAAAATAAAGGTATCTGAATGTCTCTTTTATTTTACATTATTACTATTGTAATTTATGTATATTTGCATCTCAAAAAAAATGTACAGTATGGTTACCCAAGAGCAGATTAAAGAATTAGCGAATCGCCTGCAGGCGTTAAGGAGGCATCTTTGACGTTGATGCACGTCTTATTCGTATTGACGAAGAACAACAAAAAACACAAGATCCTCAATTTTGGGACAATCCGAAACAAGCAGAATTACAATTAAAAAAAATTACTTCTATTAAAAAATGGACTGATGCTTATTTTGAAGCAGCTCAGTTAGTTGATGATTTAGAAATTCTTGCTGATTTTTTTAAAGAAGGCGAAGCAACTCAAGCAGAACTTGACGAACAGTATGCTAAAGCCTTTGATTACATAGAATCGCTCGAATTTAAAAATATGTTGCAAAAAGAGGAAGATCAATTTGGTGCAATTCTCAAAATTAATCCCGGAGCAGGTGGTACCGAAAGTCATGATTGGGCATCAATGTTATTGCGTATGTATATGCGATGGGGCGAAGCAAATGGATATACTGTAAAAGAAATTGATATACAAGAAGGTGATGTTGCCGGAATAAGTGCAGCAACTATTGAATTTGTTGGTGATTATGCATACGGATATCTCAAAGGAGAAACCGGAGTTCATCGTTTGGTTCGTATTTCACCGTTCGACTCGGGAGCTCGTCGTCATACTTCTTTTGCTTCGGTAGATGTAGCACCAATGATTGACGATACTATTGAAATTGTTGTAAATCCTGCCGATATAGAATGGGACACGTATCGTTCGAGTGGTGCTGGCGGGCAAAATGTAAATAAAGTTGAAACCGCAGTAAGGTTAAAACATAAACCTACCGGAATAGTTATAGAAAATTCAGAAACTCGTTCTCAATTGCAAAACCGTGAAAAAGCAATGACTTTGCTTAAATCACAATTGTATGAACTTGAAATTCGTAAACGCCAAGAAGAACAAGCTGCTCGCAATGGTGAAAAACTTAAAATTGAATGGGGGTCTCAAATACGCAATTATGTATTGCACCCATATAAATTGGTAAAAGATGTGAGAACGAATTATGAAACGTCTAATACACAAGCTGTTTTAGATGGTGATTTAAATCCTTTTATAAAAGAATATTTAATGATGTTTGTACGAAAAGAGGAACAATAATATGGCAGCTCACTATCTTGTGTTAATTCTCATTTCGGCATTGGCACATTCATTTTACAATTTTTTGGTACATAAATCAGGTGGCAATAGACTGTTTTTGTTGCTTATGTTTGTTGTAGCTGCTATTTCTGCTTCTGTTGTGTATGGTTTTAATTTTGAATTTTTTACATTTTCTTTTAAAACATTCGCAATTATTTATGCAGCGTCGTTATTTTATATATTGTATCAGGTATTTGTATCAAAATCATATGAACTTGGCGAAATATCACGATTGTATCCACTTTCTGTATTGAGCCCGGTGTTGGTACCAATATGGGCTGTATTGTTTTTGCACGAACAACTAAGTGTAAGTATTGTTATAGGTATATGTTTGTCAACAGCAGGAGCCATGATTATGAAACAAAAATCGTTACGTTCCATGGAATTTGCCGATTTATTTACTAAACGAAATTTATATGCCGGGGCAGGCTATGCTCTCACAGCATCACTTATGTATTCGTTTGGTTCAGTCCTCGATAAATTTTCTGTCGGTTTATTTAATCTTATTCCCTATTTATGGCTTTTACTTACATGTATGACTCTTAATTTATTTATATATACGCTTTTGTTTGAAAATAAAGTTTTTGCCTCATATAAAACTATAGCTTGGAATCGTTTGATAATAGCAGGTGTAGCTGCATATATTTCTTTTTTTACGTTTCGAGCAGCTTTACAGCATGTGCCTGTGTCGGTTGCGGTACCTATTAGAACTTCGTCAATTGTATTTGCTCTGCTTATGGGAGTTTTGTTTGTAGGCGAAAAAATCAATACTATAAAAATTATTGGTATTACTACTATAATCATTGGAATTGTAATTATTAATATATCATTATAACATGGCATTTGAAAAGGAAATTAATAGACGACGAACATTTGCAATTATTAGTCACCCCGATGCGGGAAAAACCACATTGACCGAAAAACTGTTGTTGTTTGGTGGTGCTATTCACGTTGCCGGTGCCGTAAAATCTAATAAAATAAAAAAAACTGCCACTTCGGATTTTATGGAAATAGAAAAGCAACGAGGTATTTCTGTTGCTACTTCAGTTATGGGGTTTGAATATAACGATCGCAAAATTAACATTCTTGATACTCCGGGGCACAAAGATTTTGCTGAAGACACATATCGTACTCTTACTGCCGTAGATTCTGTTATAATTGTAATAGACGTTGCCAAAGGGGTTGAGGAGCAAACAAAAAAACTTGCAGAAGTCTGTCGTATGCGCAATACTCCGGTAATGGTGTTTGTAAACAAAATGGACCGCGAAGGAAAAGATGCCTTTGAATTGCTTGATGAAATTGAAGATTTGCTCAAAATAAAAGTTCGTCCACTTACATGGCCTATAGGTATGGGACGTAGTTTTCAAGGAGTATATAACCTGTATAAACAAAATTTACGATTGTTTGAAGCAAACCAAGAATATGTAAAACCTGCCGTAGATTTTACCAATATAAATGACAATGGTATAGACACTATGATAGGTAATAATGCTGCACAAACTTTACGTGAAGAAGCAGAATTGGTAGAAACGGTGTATCCTGCATTTGATGTACAAGGTTATTTGCGTGCAGAATTAGCACCGGTGTTTTTTGGTAGTGCATTATATAATTTTGGGGTACAAGAAATTTTAGATACCTTTGTTGAAATAGCTCCATCACCGCGTAATGCAAAAACTGAAGAACGCGAAATATCACCATATGAAGAAAAATTCTCGGGTTTTGTGTTTAAAATTCATGCAAATATGGATCCCAATCATCGCGATAGGATTGCATTTGTTAAAATATGTTCAGGTAGATTTGAACGAAACAAAAATTATTTACATGTTCGCCATCAGAAACAACTAAAATTTTCGAATCCTACTTCATTCATGGCCGAAAAAAAACAAGTCATTGATTATGCATATCCGGGTGACATTATTGGTTTATACGATTCTGGTAATTTCAAAATCGGCGACTCGCTTACCGAAGGAGAATTATTGCATTTTTCTGGTATTCCATCGTTTTCGCCCGAACTGTTTCGCTATATAGAAAATGGTGATCCTATGAAATTCAAACAATTGGCAAAAGGCATAGACCAACTCATGGACGAAGGTGTTGCGCAGTTATTTACCAACGAGTTTAATGGCAGAAAAATAATTGGAACCGTAGGTGCGCTTCAATTTGAAGTAATAGAATATCGTCTTAAACACGAATACAATGCTACCTGCCGATACGAACCTATACAATTGTACAAAGCGTGTTGGATAACTTCAACCAATAAAGCACAATTGCTCGATTTTAAAAAACGCAAATACCAAAATATGGCTACCGACAAACATGGTAGAGATGTTTTTTTAGCTGACACGTCATTTGCATTGCAAATGGCTCAACAAAATTTTCCGGATATTCAATTTCATTTTACTTCAGAATTTTAAAAATCATAAAACTATTAGTAAAAAAACTAACAATTACTAATGTTCATTTTTAAGAAAAGTTGACGTTGTTGATGGTGTAACAGTAGTCATTTTGACATTTTTTGTTGTAAGTTTATGTAAAATTGTCTTGTTCTTGTTGTTGGCAATTGTTTTGAAGCCGTAAAAAAAAAAAATACGACTATGGACTTCAATCAATTTACAATTAAAGCTCAGGAGGTTATAAACCATTCGGTACAAATAGCCATTTCTAAATCGCATCAGGCGGTAGAAACAGGACATATGTTACAAGCATTACTGGAAAAAGCTGAAAATATAAGTTCGTTTTTACTCAAAAAACTTGATGTAAATACAACAATGCTGAGTACAGTATTGCACAAAATTATAGATTCTTACCCTAAAGTATCGGGTGGAGAACCATATTTATCATCAAATGCTAACAGAGCATTGCAAGAATCATTGCAAATGCTTAATAAATTTAATGATAGATATGTATCTGTAGAACATATTTTGCTCGGTATTTTAAAACAAGGCGATCAAGTATCGCAATTGCTCAAAGATAATGGTGTAACCGAACAAAATTTAATTCTTGCAATACAAGATTTACGTAAAGGAGCAAAGGTTGAAAGTCAGTCTGCCGAAGATACTTATAATGCATTGCAACGTTTTGCAATTAATTTGAATCAACAAGCTCGTAATGGTAAGCTTGACCCGGTGATTGGTCGTGATGATGAAATTCGTAGAGTTCTTCAAATCTTATCACGAAGAACTAAAAATAATCCGATTTTAATAGGAGAACCCGGTGTTGGAAAAACAGCTATAGCCGAAGGATTGGCTCATAGAATTGTAAATGGTGATGTGCCCGATACACTCAAATCAAAACAAATTTATTCCTTAGATATGGGAGCTCTTATAGCCGGAGCTAAATATAAAGGAGAATTTGAGGAGCGTTTAAAATCGGTTGTAAATGAAGTAATTTCTGCCGATGGCGAAATAATATTGTTTATAGATGAAATTCATACATTAGTAGGTGCAGGCAAAAGTGATGGAGCTATGGATGCTGCAAATATTTTGAAACCAGCCTTGGCTCGTGGAGAACTTCGTTCAATAGGTGCTACTACTCTTGACGAATATCAAAAATATTTTGAAAAAGACAAAGCATTGGAACGAAGATTTCAAACCGTAATGATAGATGAGCCCGATGTGGAAAGTGCAGTTTCAATTCTTCGCGGACTCAAAGAACGATATGAAAATCATCATAAAGTACGAATTCTTGATGAAGCAATTATAGCTGCAGTAGAATTATCGCATAGATATATTACCGAACGTTATTTGCCCGATAAAGCAATAGATTTGATGGATGAAGCAGCTTCAAAACTTCGTCTCGAAATGAATTCGGTACCCGAAGAAATAGACGAACTGAATCGTAAAATTCGTCAACTTGAAATAGAACGTGAAGCCATAAAACGTGAAGGGTTAACAGCAAAAGTTGAGTCGCTTGATAAAACAATTGCCGAATTGCAAAGCGAACATGCTACGTTTATGGCTGCATGGGAAAACGAAAAACGTATTGTGAGTAATATTCAAACTATAAAACAAGAATTAGAAGATTTGAAATATGAAGCAGAACGTGCAGAACGTGACGGAGATTACGGTAAAGTTGCCGAAATACGATATGGTAGAATAAAAGAACGCGAAACACAAATACAACAATTGCAAGAAGAACTCAAAGAAATGCAGGCAAAAGGTGGTTTGATAGATGAAGAAGTAGGTGCTGATGATATAGCCGAAGTAGTTTCGCGATGGACAGGTATTCCTGTTACACGCATGCTACAAGCCGAGCGTGAAAAGTTGTTGAATTTAGAACAAGAATTACATAAGCGTGTTATTGGTCAACATGAAGCTATTACAGCTATAGCTGATGCTGTGCGACGAAGTAGAGCAGGTTTGCAAGATGTAAAACGACCAATAGGTTCGTTTATATTTTTAGGAACTACCGGTGTTGGAAAAACAGAATTAGCAAAAGCATTGGCAGAATTTTTATTTGATGATGAAAATTTAATTACACGTATTGATATGTCTGAATATCAAGAACGTCATTCTGTATCGCGACTTATTGGAGCTCCTCCCGGATATGTAGGGTATGATGAAGGAGGGCAATTAACCGAAGCCGTTCGTAGAAAACCATATTCTGTAGTATTGCTCGATGAAATAGAAAAAGCTCATCCTGATGTGTTTAATATATTATTGCAAGTACTTGACGATGGACAGTTGACTGATAATAAGGGGCGTACGGCTAGTTTTAAAAATACTATAGTTATTATGACTTCAAATATTGGTTCTCATATTATTCAAGAACATTTTGACAGAATGCACGAAAGTAATGTGGCTGAAACTATAGAACGTGCCAAAGTTGAAGTGTTTGAATTATTGAAACGAACAGTTCGTCCCGAATTTTTGAACAGAATAGATGAAATAATCATGTTTACTCCATTGAGTCATTCTGATATATTAGATATTGTTCGTTTGCAATTCAATATATTGGCTGCTCGTTTAGAAAAAATGAATATTCATATAGATATAACCGATGATGCTGTTGAAGAACTGGCTCGACTTGGATACAATCCGCAGTTTGGTGCTCGTCCGGTAAAACGTATTATTCAAAAGGAATTACTTAATCAGTTATCTAAAAAAATATTAACCGGCGAAGTTTCACAAGATTCACGTATATTAATTGACTTTTTAGGTGATGGTATGGTTTTTAGAAATAGTAAATAGCGGAGTAATATATGAATAGAGTTGTCTTAATTACAGGAGCTTCGGCCGGTATTGGTAAAGAAACTGCAAAATTATTGTTGCAGAAAGGATATGTTGTATATGGTGCAGCACGCCGAATAGAACAAATGCACGATATTGCTCAATTGGGAGCACATATACTAAGTTTAGATATTACGCAAGATACTTCTATTCAAGCGTGTATTGACACTATTATTTCTGAACAAGGGCGAATAGATGTGTTGATAAACAATGCCGGTTATGGTTCGTATGGTGCTATAGAAGATGTACCAATACAAGAAGCAAAGCGACAATTTGAAGTAAATGTATTTGGACTAGCTCGAATTACACAATTAGTGTTGCCATATATGCGTAATCAAAAACACGGGTATATAGTAAATATTTCATCGGTAGCAGGTAAAACATATTCGCCTTTGGGAGGTTGGTATCATGCTTCTAAACATGCCTTGGAAGGCTTATCTGATTCTTTACGGTTTGAAGTTGCTCCTTTTGGTATACATGTAATAATAATAGAACCCGGACTTATTCAAACAGAGTGGGGAGATATAGCATTACATTCAGCTGTTCAAACGTCGGGGAATACTGTGTATGCGTCATATGTGCAAGGATTACAAAATATTTTTAGTCGTATTAAAAGTCCTTCGCATCCAAAAGTAATTGCTCGTACAATTATGAAAGCTATATCAACACAAAATCCTAAAACTCGCTATGTTGCAGGTTCCGGAGCTAAGCCCTTACTGTTTTTAAGAAGTATAATAAGTGATAAATGCTATGATAGAATAATGAGAAAAATGGTATAAGTGTTTTAATACAATTTGTGTACTTGTTCCTTTTTTCTGATTACGATAGATTAAATAAGTTATTTGGTATATCCGGGTGAGTTATCAATTTCTTTGTATCTACGTTGTCTTTTATTGTAATTAAATTATATACCATTTCTGTTTCAGAAGTAACAGCATAAAAATTATGAATAGTGTGTCCTATAATACCTACTATAGTACCGTTTGATTCAATAACCAGTATTTTTTCTTTTTCATGAATTGGTACTTTAGCATCAATTAAATAATCGCTTATTTTTTTTGAGCCTTTCATACCAAAGGGTATAATTTTATCTCCTTGTTTCCATGTTCTAATAGTGATTTCTTTTCCTAATTTGTCAACATCAAATTGAAGAACAAGAGAGTTGTTCTTTACAATTCTGGTAACAAGTGAGGCGTAAATTTTTGATTCAAGTATTCCTATTGGGGTTTGTATTGTTTGGTCTTTCCAAACATCAATTGATTTTTGAAAATCAGAATGTTTTTGTATTTTCTTTACATACAATATATTTCTATCATGTATAGCTCTATGTGTTGGCGATTCAAATTTTTTACCTGATTGGGTTCCAAAACAAGCAACAATTTGTTGAATAACATCTGATTTAAATCCAAATTGTTGTAATATTTCAAATGTTATTATATCGCGATGGGGATGGTTTATTAATAGTTTTTCTTCAATTTTACAACCTTGTGGTGTATATGTTACAATTTCTTTAATTTCTTTGTCAATAGCTTCTTTATAGAATGCGTAACTTTGTTGTATGTGTTTGAGTGAAGTGTTGATAGAAGATAATGCATCGGGTGAAATTTGTTGAAAAACAGGTAATACTATATTTCTTATTTTATTTCGAGTATATTTATTACTAAGATTTGTTATGTCTACATTATAACTGATAAGTTGTATTTTGCAATATTTTTCAATGTCAGATCGAGTAATTGTAAGCATAGGACGAACAATGTTTCCATTTGTAATGGGAATACCTTGTAATCCCTTAATTCCGGAACCTCTCAGTAGATTTATAAAAAAAGTTTCAATTGTATCATTTTGATTGTGAGCTACAACAATTTTAGTAAAACCGTGTTTATTACATAATTCTTGAAACCAAGCATACCGAAGTTCACGAGCAGCCATTTCAATTGAAATACGATGCTTTTCTGCATACTTGGTTGTATTAAATCTTTTTATAAAGTAAGGGGTATTAGTATATTTAGCTATTTTTTTTACCGACAATTCATCAAATTTAGATTCCTGTCCTCGTAAATTAAAATTGCAATGTGCAATTTCAATATTGTATCCAAGTGATTTTAATACATAAAATAAAGTAGTTGAATCAATACCGCCGCTTAATGCCATTAGTAATTTATCATGTTCTTTTGTAAATAATGAATGTTTTTCAATAGTTTCTAAAATAGCTTTTTCAAAATTCTTACAAAAAATATCATTTGCATTAGTTTCTTCAGGTTCATTTAAAATATGAAAAGATTTAGAGTAAGGAGCTTCACACATTAATTCATTTAAAATGAAACGTGCTGTATAAAAATCTAGTTCTTGTTTTGCAAAATCTTCTTCAAGATATTGTAAAAATTCTTCTACGTTTTCAAGTGTAGTGTCTTTCCAAAATTCTATAATACAATCAATTATAATTTTGTAGTCTTTATAAAGTTTATATGAAATGTTGGAGTAATCATTTTTTAATGTAGAACATTCGTAGTATAGAGAGTCATTAATATGTTTTTTTTGAATAATCATTTGAAATATCGAATTATAAGAACTTCAGTACAAGCAAACATTATTGCAAATATAATAAACCAGCGCCACAAAAGAGTTCCTAATCTTACATCGTTTACAGTTTCTGATATAGTTTTTGTTTCTAATGGAATTATATGTGTATTTTGTAATTGACGTGATTCTATAATTTGTTCTAAATCTTGAACTGTATAAAAATCCGATTGTGATTCTTTTCGGGAATAATTATATGCAATGTTAGCAATAACTTTTTCATTGTTAATTACACTATATTGTCCTGCTTGTTGTATGCCTTGCATAGGATTTAAACGAATTATAGAACTTTGTGTAATTTGTGATATATGAGGAATAAAGTCAACTTGTTTTTGTTTGTTTTGAATGTGTATTATAGGTTCGGTAATGTTTATAGGAGCTTCTATTGAAATAGGTTCACCTATATATCTATATAATTCTAAATGATTTGCAACATAGAGTCCTATTGTGTATAACCCTACAAATAAAGGATGTGAAATAAAAGTATTGCTCTGTGGGGTAAGTGGAGAACTACATATAAATAAAGAACCTTTACCAAATCGTATGTGTGTAAGTAATGGATTATTGTTCTGCAATCCTATAATGGTATAGTGTTGTATGGGGGTAAACGGAAAATGTTTAAATATTGTAGGGTATTCGGTATTTTTATCAGTTTTTGAAAATACATGTTTATAGAGTATATGATTAAAGTCAACTTTGTTCGCAATAGTTTTGGTTGAATCAAGTTTCGAAAACTGTTGATTGCCAAATTTTGAAAAAAATGAGTTATATGAATCTATATTGCTGCGAGCTGATGGTATACAAACTACTGTTTTTCCTGATTGAATTACTGTTTGCAGTACTTGAGCCAATCCTCCGGATATAGTTTGTAATCCATCTAAAATAATAACTGAATACGTAGGTAATTCAGAAAAATCAATTCGTGAAACATCTTGTGTTTGTAAAGTAAAATAGGGTGATTGTTTATATAAATTGAGTAAAAATTGATTGGGTTTTTGTTCATGTATCAATAGTATTGGAATTTGAGAAGCTATGGAATATGAAGCATATAACGTATTGTCATATACTATAGGGTAATCTTCTATTTCTATACGAAGAGCTTGAATACCCGGGGAATTTATGGTAAATGAAACTGTAATATCTTGTTTTTTGAATGGTTCTATGGAACATGGTACTATTGATTTGAGAGAGTCATTTATGAACAATTTTACAGGTAAATTATTATATGTTTGGTTGCTGTTGTTTTCTATGCGAACTACTAATTCTTCGGGTTGTGAGCGCATACGATAAGGTGTGGTAAACCAGCATGAATCTATGTAAATATTATTATTTGTTGATTGTTCAAAAGGTATTATATGAATAGTTATTGTAGAATCGGGTAGTATATTTTCAAAATCGGTTGCATATTTTTGAAAGTCAGAAAAAAGAAATAATTGAACCGGTAATTGTATATTTTTTTGTATTGCTTGTACCGAAGCATATACTTCTGAAATGTGTTTAGTAAATGCAGAGCTTTTAATTTCAGAAAGTTTATTTTGTATTTGTTCTTTAGTTAGTTGAATTTGTTCTAATTGGTTGGGGGTGTTGGTAATACAATAAAATTGTTGTGTAGAAGAATAACTTGACACTAATTCACGGGCTTTTGTTATCATATAATCTAATGTTGTGCCTTGTTTTGATTGGGCTTGTGAACTAAATGAATTGTCAATATAAATAGCTACAGCATGAGTTCGTTGTTGGCTTTGAGAATAGTTAGCGTTAGGAATATATGGTTGTGCAAATGCTAAAACAATAGAGATAATGGTTAATATGCGAGCTGCTAATATTAATAGATGTTTGAGTTTGGTACGTGTTTTATTTTGTTCTTGTTGAATATTTTTGAGTAAAAATATAGAATGGAAATAGACAGATTTGTATTTGCGGAACGAAAATAAATGGATTATGATAGGTATAACAACAGCACTTAAAAGATAAAGAAATTCCGGATGTTTGAATGCTATACTCATAATTGTACCGATAATTTTATGTTAAATCTACGTGAGGTTAAATAATTGGGGACGCCATAATACGTATTGTTTACATCTTCTATCCAAAAATATGAAATTTTATTGGGATTATCGAACAAATTAAATACTTCGGCACCTAACCACATATTTTTAACAATAGCTTTACTTATTTGTTTTTTGTGACCTGTAAGTATTACCAAAAAACCTAAATCAACTCGAGAATAGGGACTAATAGTAAAATCATCAAATTTATTGTATGTGGCATTGGGTTGAGCTGTAGGAATTCGAGAGCCGAATAAATATGTTAAGCTCATTTTTATATATTCACTTCCGGGGACATAATCTTGAAAAAACATCGCAAAATTTATATGTTGGTCATTTGGTCGCCTAATAATATCGCTTACTGAATCTTTGAGCCATTCCATAGTTTTCATAGATGATATACTTATCCACGATTCTACACCAGGAACAAATTCACCATTTAATTTTGTTTCTATGCCGGATGCATAGCCTTTGGCGTGGAGTTGAGGATAATATACAGTTGAAACGTTTTGTAATAAATAAGGAATTATATGTTGTAGTTGTTTGTAATATGCTTCTGTTTGAAATACAAATGGTCTGTTCCATATATGTATCCCTTGCGTATATCCCAGTACATATTGTATTGATTTTTGAGGCAATACATCGGTATATATATTCCCGTTTTCATCTATTAATTCTTTGAATTGCGGAGGTTGATAATATACTCCCGATGCTGCCGAAATAGAAATGTTTTTATCATATTTCGGTTTTAGTAATAACCGTAACCGAGGATTGTATAATACTGATTGAGTATACGTATCATATGTTGTGCGTAATCCTGTTTGAATTTTGAGTGACGATCTCCATATATTATCAAAATCAATTCGTTTACTTGCTTGTATATATGCAGCAATAGTTTGTTGAATAAGAAACAAATCTGCATTTTTAACATGCTTTAATGTGATTGCCGTATCAGAATACGGTAATGCATAATTTGCAGAATCTATATATGTCCATTCATTATATATAGCATCATAAATGTTATGCGAATATGTAATTCCCCATTGGTATGTAGCAAATACGCCGGTACGCTTTCCGGTATGTGAAGTGTAAAATGTTTTTGAATATAATGAATTGCGACCATGTTCTAAAAATGAACCAACTGCAAGTACTTTAATAGAGTCTGATTTTGCTCCGGGTTTTTTGTCATCAGGAATTATTTCGCCCAATCTATATTGGCCTAATACATCAAATGTTTCTTTTTCGTAGCCAATATATTCCATACACGTAAAGTCAAGTTTTGTACGGTCATTTGGTTGATAGTGAAATGTAAGAGCATTACCAATATGTTGATATGTATATTGTTCATTCCCTTCAAAATATATATTCATTCTAAATTGTTTTTCTAAACCGCCAAAATCTGTTGTACGAGTATCTGGTATAAATTTGTATGTGTTGTTTGCACCGTATAACCAGTATGAAACTCCTAATTTTGGAGAAATTGAATATTTTAAAAGAGCTTGAATATCATAAAATATTGGTTTGTATTCTCCTTGCGAGTCAAGTGAATCAAGAATAAGAGAGGTGTTTTTGTATCGTGCTCCAATCAAATAGCTTAATCCTAATGAGTCAGCTAATCCTTCACATGTTAGATTAGCATCTAATAAACTTGCGTCAAATTGAATTTTTTCTTCGGTTACATCTTTATAATTTACATTGAGTACACTTGATAGTTTATCTCCATATTGAGCACCAAATGCACCACTCGAAAATTCAATATTACCAACCATATATGGGTTTATTATGCTAAGTCCTTCTTGTTGGTCAGAACTTGCAATATTTGGTTTGAAAACAGGTACCCCATTTATGTATACCAGGTTTTCATCGTAACTACCTCCACGAACAGAATATTGTGAACTAAGTTCAGATTTTGAACTTACTCCGGGAAGTGTCTTTATACTTCCTTCAATTCCGGTCATTGATATGCCGGTAAGTGCTCTTGTTTTTTCTGAACTTAAATAGGTTATTTTTTCTTCAACTTCTTTATTGTATATAACTTCTACTTTTGGTATTTCAATATCTAACCGTGTAAGTACAACTGAATATATATTTGTTCCTTGTTTAATAGTAAGTGTTTTTTTGTGATTACTATACCCAATATGTGAGAAAAAAAGAGTAAGTGTGTCGGTTTTGGGTATCTGCATGGAATACATGCCTTTTTCGTTTGTAAAGACTGATTCAAATACACTGCTTACAGTTACATAACTCAGTGCTTTACCATATTCATCACTTACTTTACCTTCAATAGTAGCAAATTGATTTTGACCACATACGAAAAGTACAGCAACAGATAAAATATAGGTTACAATTAGATGCTTCATACCATGCAAAAATAGATAAATCAATTGAATATACAATTAGATATTCATGAGTAGTTTTTTTATATTTTTTTGTGTGTAAAGCCCAAACGCATTGAATTTGTAATTATTTTTGTAAAAAAAAATATGTTTAAATTTTATTTTGTTTCTTTAATAAGTATTGCTTGTTTATTGTTTTCATGTTCAAACAATCCTTACAAGCGTGATGTAGATTCTGTAAATCCTACATTTATTATACTACCGCATCAAATTCATATATTAGAATTATCGAAGCATTACAGTGCTGAAAAAAAGCAGGAATTAGCAACATTATACGGGCCTTTTTTTGAATCGTATAATGTGAGAATAATGAAGTTACCTATTTCATCAGATACTGCATACCCCAGAAAATTAAATGAATTACTCAATGAAGATTGGATTCAAGAATTGTATTCAAAAACAAAAGAAGTTTTTCAAGATAGTTTATTTGTGTATAAACAATTAAAACCTGCTCTTCAATATTATTTATATTATTTTCCTAAAAAGCAAATACCTCGTTTTGCCACATTTATAGGTGGAGTTCAATATTCGGTTGTTATAGATTCTAATTTAATAGCAATTGGAATAGATAAATATTTAGGACAAAATTATGATTTGTATAAAGACATGGAAATATCATCGTTTGTAAGACGAAATATGTATAAAGAAAAAATTGCCGGCGATGTAATGAGAGCTATGGCAGAAAATGAGTTCCCCGAACCTTTTTCTGAACAATATCTTTTGGCTCATATGATACAGCAAGGCAGGTATATGTATTTTGTGAAATGTATGTTGCCTGAAACGCCTGATACTGTATTATGGGGTTATACAGCTCGTCAATTAGAATTTTGTGAAAAATCTGAAGGTGAATTTTGGAAATATTTTGTATCAACAGATAATACATTGTTTAGTAGTGATTACATGACCATTAAACGTTTTATTGATGATGGTCCGTTTACCCCTGTTTTTACTAAAGAATCACCCGGTAAAATAGGTCAATGGATAGGGTTTAGAATTGTTGAATCATTTATGAAGAAAAATCCAACTGTTACATTAGAGGAGTTGTTTGCTATAGAATCAGCACAAGAAATTATGCGTAAATCAAAATATAATCCGTAATGATTTAAAACCCTTCACGCATAGTTATGTACATTCCGGAATCTCCAAAAACACCTCGTCCGTAATCAATTCGTAAATGGAGTTTTTCTGTTTTGCTTGTTTGAAAACGTATACCACCGCCATATACATATTTTAAGTGAGCAATATCTATATCGGAGTATGATTCGCACGTATTACCTATTGCTCCAAATGCAACTGCCGAAAATCGCCCCCATATATGTTTTCTAAATTCTGCTTGAGCATAATATGCATGTGTGTCAATATATTTGTATTTGTTAGAAATGCCGCGCATTCTGGATTTTCCGCCTAATTGATATAAGTTGTAAAATGGTACTTCTCCCGTGGCTGAACCGGTAAAAAACTGAGTGGCAAGTATTAAGTCTTTTTGAAGTGATATATATTTTTTTGCTTCAAATTGAAATGTAAAAAATGAATAGGCATTATCTGCATGCATTGGGTAAAATAAAAAACTTGCTGTAATTATTTCTCCTTTTGAAGGGTAATTCACATTGTTTCTTGTATCAAAAGCAATATGAGGCCCAATACCTAAAAGCAGCTTATTTTTTTGTGCGGGAATTTGTAATCCTAATGCTGTAGTGTCGCCGGCACGGGTATATGTATGTGAAAAATCAAACACCATTCCTCCAAAAAAGGTGTTGGCAATAGATTTTGAAATATCGCCCCGTAACTCAAAATCTTGTATGTTAAATTGAGCAGGCATGGTATTTAAAGTGTCATTCCCTATACCATAATATGAATCGGGAGCCTCTAAAAATTGAGCATATGTGTTTATATTTATTCCTTTGCGTGTATAGAGAATTAAATCTGATTTGAGATTAATCCAATGATTAGTTGAATATGTGTAATGGTTCACTAATGATGTGGAACGACTGTATTTTGTAGAATCTTTCGGGGGAATAGCTACAACTTGTAGTATGCCACCATAGAGTCCACTTGAGGGGTCATATCCAATAGAAGGAAAAGAGCTGATGGTTGCAGAACCTATTTTCCATTCAAATAGCGGCATGGTTTTGTCAAGCAATGATTGTTTTTGAGTTGAATCAGAATTTTGTGCCAAAATAGTATTGCACAAACAAGACATAAATACAAGTAGTAAATACAATTTATATTTCATCGAGAGCACGGTAAATACGATTACAAGATTCAATTATTTGATTAGTATCTATTATAAGTGGCGGAGCTATACGAAAGTGTGTGTCGCAAAATAAGAAAAAGTCAAGCAATACACCATATTCTAGTCCTTTTGATATAAGAGCATGAACTTGCTTTGATGATTCTAATTCTACGGCAAGGAATAATCCCTTACCACGAATATTTCGAACTTTGGGGTGTTTGAGTAGAAGTGTTTTAAATAATTCAGACTTTTGTGGTATAGTTTCAATAATTTCTTTATTTTCTGCGAGTTCACGTATACAAGCATAAGAAGCTGCTGCAGAAACAGGATGTCCGCCAAATGTGGTAATGTGTCCTAAAACAGGATTACAGGTAAAGCAATCCATATTTTTTTTGCTCGAAACAAAAGCACCTATTGGCATACCGCCACCCATACCTTTTGCAAAACAAATTATATCGGGAATTATTCCGTAATGTTCAAAAGCAAACATGGTTCCGGTTCGTCCAAATCCATTTTGAATCTCGTCAAATATCAGCAGTGTTCCTGTTTCATTACTTTTGTTTCGCAATGCGGTTAAAAATTCTTGTGTTGCTTCAATTATTCCTGCTTCACTTTGAATTGGTTCAAGAATTACACACGCAGTTTGAGTATCAATTTTTTCAATATTTTCTAAACAATTAAAATCTATAAAATCAATATTGGGTAATAATGGTTCAAACGATTTTGTAAAATTGCTGTTACCCATTATACTCATTGCTCCATGAGTACTGCCATGGTATGCATTGTGTGTTGAAATTATTTTGGAACGACCGGTAACGCGTTTTGCCAATTTTAAAGCACCTTCTACAGCTTCGCTCCCCGAATTTACAAAATATACTGAATCAAGAGAGGAGGGGAGCAGTGAGGTAATTAATTGTGCTAGTTGTATTTGGGGAGTTTGTATTAATTCACCATATACCATAAGATGCATATATGATTGTGCTTGGTTGCATACAGCTTCTACAACTCGTGTATGGCAATGTCCTATATTACTAACAGATACTCCTGAAATAAGGTCAATTATTTCTTTACCATCGGGAGTGTACATGTAAATACCTTGTGCTCTTTCTATTTCTAAAAGCAAAGGATTTGGCGAAGTTTGTCCTAACAATTGTAAAAAAAGCTGTTTTTGTGAAGTCATATATATCTTTTTTGCAAAGATATTTAAATAATATCAGTTACAAATAGTATTTTGTGTTATAGTATTCTATACTGTTTTAGTTCTCGTTCGTAAGTTTGTTTTTTCTGTTCTGTAATGTTTGCAAGTAATGTGTGAAATTGTTGACCATGATTTTTGTGGATAGTATGACATAATTCGTGGAGAATTATAAAATCAATAAGGTAATGAGGTAATAACATTATATAACAAGTAAAAATAAGATTATTACGAGCATCGCATGTTCCCCAACGAGTTTTTGCATGTAATATTCGAATGGAATTATATGTAAATCCATGCTTTTTACTTAGTTCTTTTACTCGATTGGGAATATATGTATATGCTTCGTCACGTAATACTTGTTCTCTAATTTTTGCGATAAATTTTTGAACTCCCTCTGATTCAATATCGTGAATATGCGAAAGAGATATGATTACTTTATTATTTTCAATACTTGCCGAGGTTTTAGATGTATGTGATGGTATAATTTCTAAAGAATGTTGAGGTGTAAATTCTTTGGTGTTTTTGCTAAAAATAATAGGTTGTGGTTTGGGTAATGATAATTTTTTAAGTATCCATGTTTTTTTTTCTAATACAAATTCTTCGGCTCTTTGTAATAAATTCACATGCGGCACACAAACTTCTACTGTGTTTTTTTTTGTTATTCGTAAACTTATCCGCTTATTTTTTGATTGTATGGTGTAATATACATCTCCTATGTCAGGATATGAACGAAGTATCATATATCGGATTCTTTTTTATAAGAATATACGTATCGTTCTAGTTTATCTGGTACTATTTCATCGCGTGTTACTAATATTCCGGTTTCTTCTACATCGCCAAAGTCAGTATTGAGAGCAGTCCCAAAACTTTTCATTGTATTGCTTAAGTTTACGTATGAGCTTATAAGTGGTGGAATATTGTGTTTTCGTTCACGTACTTTGTGAAATAAAATTTTGTAATCTTCTTCGGGCGTATTGCCTGTAAAAACTTTTGCTAATTCTTCTTCCGGATTATGAAATGCTAATGGTGATTTAGGAGTCAAAAGACCTTGTTTGTCACCAAAATTTTTCTTCATAAAATATAAAATATAATCTCTGCCAAGCTTATCATAGTGTAAATACATGGTAACTTTACCAAATAAATATTTTATTTGAGGATTTAAAGCCATTATAGCACCTAACCCTTCCCATAAATTATCAAGTACAAATATACCTTTGCGACCACGAACTCCCGATTGATATTCGTGATGTACAAACGAACGCCCTAATTCAATTACATAGGGTAAATAGTCTGTTTGAAATGTTTCGGAAAAATTAAAAAGTCCCTTTGTTGCTAAATGATAAACCCCATCAGTATCACGAGCATTTTTGCATAGTATATATCGATATCCTCCCAAAATTTGTTTGTGAGCAGGATCCCAAACTATTAATTGTTGATATGGAAATTGTGGATCAGTATCATACGAATCTATATCAGCAGATTTGCCGGTACCTCCACCTGCTTCGCGAAAAGCTATTTCGCGTAAGCGACCAATTTCCAACATTACATGTGGTGCGTTATGATAGTTTATGGTATAGAGTAAATTTGAACCAAAGCTAGTTTTACGTAAAAATTTGTCATTACTTAATTCTGCTTCTAAAATGCTTCGTTCTATGGGGTCAATTATTGCTTCCATATTATTTGTTCGCTAATGCGTATGTTATTTGTTTTAATTCTTGTGCCCACTCTATATCTTTTTTAGAATCAGTAAAGTGAGTATAAGAAATAGGTTTACCAAAAGTTATGGTAATTTCTTCATTATTATGTTTATATAATTCATCAGCTAAAAAGAACATTTCAATATTTGCTCGTATCCTCAATCGTTTTCTTAGCGACGCTAAATTATAAAAGAAATTTGAATTTTTACCATGAATATACAGTGGAATTATATCACGTTTATATTTTTTTGCGTAACTCACACATGATTTTTGCCATTCTAAATCGGTTATAGTACCATTAATTTTACGCGAAACTATTCCTGCCGGAAATACAATTATTTGAGCATCTGATGAATAAGCGTTATCTATAATTTCATAGTATTCTTTTGAATTTCTGCCGTGTTTATTGATAGGTAAGAAAATTTCCTCCATATCAGGTAAATGCATTAAAATATCATTTACTAAAAAATGAATTTTTGGAAAAAATCGAGAAATAGTTGCTATAAGTATAATTCCATCGGGTCCTCCAAACGGGTGGTTTGATACAAATATAAAACGACCGCTTTGGGGAATATGTTCTATATTTTGTAATTTAGTAGTAATGTTTTGAAATTCAAGGAATTTTCTCATTTTTTCGGCTCCTTTGTAGGGAGCAAGTTTTTGTAAATCTCTATTTAAATCATTTTGATGAATGATTTTTCTGATATATGATAAAACAAAACCGGGTAAAAGTGAATATAGACGAGGATTTTTTTGTTGTATAACTTTGTCTATATCAATATGTATATTAGTATTATTCATTAAATCCTTGCAATAGGAATGCAAATGTACGCGTAAAAATAATATAATTGAAGTTTTTTTTTATTTTTGTATATTATAGAGTCACTACAAATACTACTGTTGAAAGTATTATTTGTTATAAACAAACATACAATATATATGAAGATAATTCGATTTGCTGTAGTTGGGCTGGGACACATAGGTAAACGCCATGCTCAAATGATAAAACAAGACCCCGATGCCCAATTGGTGGCATATTGCGATATAAAACCTCGTGAAGAACTTAATTTGCAAGAAACCGATGTGCCTTTTTTTAGTTCAATAGAAGAAATGCTTAATTCGGGTATTGAAATAGATGTTGTAAATATTTGTACTCCTAACGGGTATCATGCACAGCAATCAATTTTGGCTTTGAATAAAAAATGCCATGTAGTATGTGAAAAACCAATGGCTCTTACTAAAGCTGATGCAGAATCAATGATTTATAAATCTCTTGAGGTTTCAAGAAATATATTTTGTGTAATGCAAAACAGATATTCTCCGCCATCGGTGTGGCTCAAAGAAATAATATCGAACAATATTTTAGGTAATCCTTATATGGTGCAACTTAACTGTTATTGGAATCGTGATGAACGATATTATAAAAAAGGAGGGTGGCATGGTAATGCCCAATTAGATGGAGGAACATTGTTTACACAGTTTTCACATTTTATAGATATAATGTATTGGTTGTTTGGCGATATTACTAATATACGTGCCAACTTCAAGGATTTTAATCATCAGCACCTTACCGATTTTGAAGATAGTGGTTTTGTGTCGTTTGATTTTGTAAACGGTGGTATGGGAAGCCTCAATTATAGTACTGCAGTGTGGGATTCAAACCTTGAAAGTAGTATTACTATAATTGGCGAAAAAGGAACTGTTAAAGTAGCAGGACAATATATGAATGAAGTAGTGTATTGTAATATAAAAGATTATACAATGCCTGAATTAGCCCCTTGTAATCCTCCTAATGATTATGGCCCATATAAAGGTTCAGCGGCAAATCATCATTATGTAATACGAAATGTGGTAGAAACATTGCAACAAAAAACTACTATAACTACCAATGCTATGGAAGGTCTTAAAGTGGTAGATATAATAGAACGAATTTATTCTTATAAATAATAGTTTGTAATGACAAACATTTTTAAACGTACCGAACTTTTGATTGGTTCAGAAAATATGCAAGCAATTACAAACCAACGTGTAATACTTTTTGGGGTAGGGGGCGTTGGCAGTTGGTGTGCCGAAAGTTTGGTTCGAAGTGGAATTCAATATCTTACTATTGTAGATTCTGATACAATATGTGAAACCAATTGCAATAGACAATTGCATGCTACGTCATCTACTATTGGGAGATTAAAAACAGATGTCATGCGAGAGCGACTTCTCGATATAAATCCAATGGCAACTATAATAGCATTGAATAAAACGTATACACCGTTTAATTCAGATGAATTTGAATTACATAACTACGATTATATAATTGATTGTATTGATAGCTTGTCATGTAAAATAGATTTGATAAGAAAAGCTACCAAGACTAAAGCTGTATTTTTCTCATCAATGGGTGCATCTCTTAAAGTGAATCCACTCCAAGTAAAAGTTGCTGAATTTTGGAAGGTTCGTGGTTGTCCATTTGGATCAATTATTCGTAAACGAATACGAAAAGGAGATTTACCTGCAAAAAAATTTTTGTGTGTGTATAGTGAAGAAGTTCTTGAAAATAAAAATACACATATATTACCTGAATCGCACTTAGAAATGCAACCTGTTTTTGAAGCTGATAATGAAGAACAATGGCAGAGTAAAAAAGCTGTTATTAACGGTACAATGGTTCAAGTAACCGCAGTTTTTGGTTTTACGCTTGCCGGACTTGTTATTCAATCTATACTTAATGCTCAAAACAATACGATATGATACTTTACGGAAGTAACGGAACATATGAATATAACGAAAATATACAATCAGAAAAGAATGAAGGTTCTTTATTTGTTTCATTTAAGGGAATACATAAAGAATTAAACAGGGTTGTTGTTATTAGAAAAATGCAAGAACCTGCTGATTCTATTTCACACAATCATTTTGAAATAATACATACATTTTTAACTCAAATTCATTCTATAGATGAAGGTATTTGTCAGGTATTAGATGTTTGTTTATACGACGGTCATTTATATATAGTACGATTGTATGTTGAAGGAATAAGTTTGCAAAAATTATTGTTTACTCCCGATTTTCCGCAGTACAGGAACTCATATTTTATGTTACAAATAATGTTGCAGACACTTTCTATTATCGAAAAAGTCCATTCATGTGGTATTATTCATCATAGTATTTGTCCGCAACATATTTTTATTGAATCAAATGAAATAGGAAAAATTGATATGATGCATCCTTCAATAAAGCTTGTGGCATTTGAATATGCACTGTTACATTTTCATTCTGTTATTCCATTTCAAAAACCTCCTGTAGTACCAACTTATTCGGCACCGGAAGTTGTTCTTAAATATAATAATCTTATTTCACCCGCATCTGATTTATATAGTTTGGGTATTTGTTTATATGAATGTTTTACTCGTAAACCCGCTTTTGACACTGAAAATAAAGATTTGTTATTGCATACGCAAGTTTCATATCCTCTTAAAAAAACATGGAATGTTCCTCAAGAATTGTTTACTATAATTCAAAAAGCAACGTATAAACATGTTTTTAGAAAACCACCGGCGCGTTATACCGGTAGCGAATTAGAGCAATTTTTGAAAGTAGCATGCAGTAAGCGTTATTTGCAAGCAAGTCATATGAAAAACGATATAGAGGCATTTTTTAAAACAATGGCAGTTACAAATAAAAAAACAATAGCTCAAACGGTATCTCAATTTTTTAGAAAACGATAATTAATTTTTGCATTTTGTAATTCTATATACAACAAATTTATAGTATTTACGATATGCAATAATAAAAATTACATTAGATTTGTACAGTTTTGAATAGAGTTTATTAAATACAAAAAGCTATGATGAAACACATATATGTAAGTATTATTCTTTTGCTGAGCATGAATTATGTTTCATATTCACAAACATTTTCAGATGCTACAGTTAAAAAGCAACACAAGGGGCCATATATTGAATTTGTTACTACAATTCATAATTTTGGAACAATTACATTTGGTGAGCCGGCTCTTTATAGTTTTGATTTTACTAATACAGGTACAGAATCATTGGTTATAAGTAACGTAAAAACTACATGCGGTTGTACTGTACCTCAATGGAATTCAAAACCTATTGCTCCCGGCGAATCAAGTTCAATTACTGTAGAATATGATACAAAACGAAGTGGTGGCTTTTCAAAAGGAATTACTGTATTTTCAAATGCAATAAATAAACAAGTAAATCTTGTAATAGAAGGAGAAGTAACACCAAATCTTAACAAACCCATATTAGGACAATAAATTTACTGAGGAAATAATATATGCCAAAAATTTCAGACAGAGGCTTTACTATGCCTCCATCACCTATTAGAAAATTAGCAAAATTTGCCGATGCTGCAAAAGCACGAGGTGTAGAAGTATTACATTTAAATATTGGACAGCCCGATTTACTTACTCCTAAAGGTGGAATAGAAGCTGTAAAACAGTTTAGTGAAAATTATGTTGCCTATTCTCCATCAGCAGGTAATGTGAGTTTACGAAAAAAACTGGCAGAATATTATAAACAAGCTAATATAGATATTTCATACGAAGATATTTTAATAACTACCGGTGGTTCCGAAGCAATTTGTTTTGCTTATTATAGTATCCTTAATTATGCCGATGAGGTAATCGTTCCTGAACCTTTTTATTCTAATTATTATGGTTTTACAACCGAAACAGGTGCTCGGATGATTCCCGTTCGTTCTACTATTGAAACAAGTTTTGCATTGCCAAATATTGAAGAGTTTGAAAAGGCTTTAACTCCTCGAACAAAAGCTATCATGCTTTGTAATCCTAATAATCCAACAGGGTATGTGTATTCAAAAAATGAATTGGAACAAATACGAGATTTGGTTAAAAAATATGATTTGTTTTTGATGTGTGATGAAGTGTATAGAGAATTCTGTTATGATAGTCCACATTATTCTGTAATGAATCTTAAAGGAATAGAAGAAAATACAATTCTTATAGATTCATTTTCAAAACGTTACAATGTATGCGGAATTCGAATAGGTGCTCTTATATCACGAAATAAAGAGGTTATAGCAACTTCACTTAAATTTGCTCAAGCACGCTTGAGTCCTCCAAGTTTTGGGCAAATTGCTGCCGAAGCTTTACTTGATACCCCAAAAGAATATTTATTGGCTTCGGCACAAGAATATAAAGAACGTAGAAATTATATTATAAACGAATTAAATTCTATAAAAGGGGTACGGTCTCCTATGCCTAAAGGTGCTTTTTATTCAATTGTAGAATTGCCAATAGATGATGCTGAGAAATTTTGTCAGTGGTTACTTGAAGAGTTTGAATTCGAAGGCTCTACGGTAATGTTTGCTCCGGGTAACGGATTTTACACCGGTAAAAAATTGGGAGAAAATCAGGTACGAATTGCCTATGTATTGGAACACGATAAATTAGAAAAAGCAATGCGTTGTTTACGCGAAGCATTGCGAGTATACCCCGGAAGAACTATAGACCAATAATATGCAAACAAAAGTTCTTTTTATAATAAATCCAAATTCGGGTACTAAACGCAAGAAAAATATTGAAGAGCTTGCAAAGCAGTATTTGCCTGATTCTGAATTTATTTGTTACTTTATTTATACAAAACACCGTGGACACGCTACAGAAATTTGCAAAGACGCCGTTTTAAATTTTGATATTATTGTAGCTGTAGGAGGCGATGGAACAATTCATGAAATAGCACAACATATTATACACACCAAGGCAGCACTTGCCATTGTTCCCATGGGCTCGGGAAATGGACTCGCTCGTTTTTTGAGAATTCCATTATCACAGAAAAAAGCAATTCAGTTAATTGCAAAAAAACAGATACAAACAATAGATACTATTTTGTGTAATAATGAATATTTTATAAATGTTGCAGGTTTTGGTTTTGATGCTCGTATTGGTGATGTATTTGATAAAACACCAAATCGTGGTGGAGTAAAATATATAAAATTAGTTGGTAAAGAGTTATTTAATTATAAACCTCAAACATTATCTTTTCTTTCAGAAGATACCTCATTTAGTAAAACATTTTTTATTGCATCGGTTGCTAATTCAAGCCAGTGGGGAATGAATGCTCATATTGCTCCTATGGCTGATATTCGTGATGGATATTTTGATGTGGTTTTTATTAAAAAATTTCCAATGAGAGCTGCTTTACGGTTGGTTTGGAAATTATTTTCAAAGCAAATTCATACATCAAAATATGTTGAAACATTTAAAACACATTCGCTTACTGTAACAAATAATACATCATGCGTATTGCATCTCGACGGTGAACCAAGAACATTTACCGGAGATATTACCTTTACAATGCAAAAGCGTTCGTTACATATGGTTGTAGGTGATATATAAAAAAAAGCGAATTGCTTATAAAACAACTCGCTTTGTGACTCCGGAGAGACTCGAACCCCCAACCTTCTGATCCGTAGTCAGATGCTCTATCCAATTAAGCTACGGAGCCATTTTTTTGAGGTGCAAATATACTTATTTTTTTATCATCACAAACATTAGCATGAAAAAAGTGAATAAAAAAACAGGTAAGTATTGAATTAACGGTAATTAGATTTCAAATCCTAAAACAAGAATATCATCAACTTGTTCTAATTTTCCTTTCCAATTATCATGAGTCATTTCTAGTATTGTTTTTTGTTCTGACATAGGTTTTGATGCCGATTGAACAAGCAGTTGTTTAAATCGACGCTTTGAATAGCGTTTGTTGTTTTCGCCTCCAAATTGATCTGCATACCCATCGGTAAACATAAACACACGATCGTTTTCTTGTAATGTATATATTTTATTGGTAAATTTAGGCATTTCAGACGCGTAATCTTTATGGAGTGAAAATTTATCAACCGTAAGTTCATATAATTCTTGATTGCGTATGATATAAATAGGATTATATGCTCCGGCATATTCCATTATTTTTGTTGTATGATCAATTAAACAAATAGAAATATCCATACTGTCACGAGTCATATTATCTTCATGATTATTGATAGTTTCCGAAAATAATAATCCTAATTTGTGTAATATGTCATGAGGAGAAATATCATGATTTTTTGATACTATTTGATTTAAAAATGAAATACCCAACATACTCAAAAATGCTCCCGGAATGCCATGACCGGTGCAATCGGCTGTAACTATATATGTTTTTTTTCGTTTTTCGGCAATCCAATAAAAATCGCCGCTTACTATATCGCGTGGTTTATATAAAATCAAGTGGTCTTTAAATACCGACGAAAATTTATATTTATTTGGTAAAATTGCATTTTGTAGCCGTTTGGCATACGTCATACTTTGTTTTATTTCTTTGTATTGTTGTGCTATTTTTTTATTTTGTTCTTGTAATTGGTTGTTTTGTGAACTAATTAATACAGTACGTTTTTGAATCATTTCTTCCAAAAATTTATTTGATTTTTGGAAAAATTCGCGAAATTGAGTTATTGTTGAAACCGATAAAAGCGTTATTTGTCCTGCAAGTCCTAATTTAATGCTGTTTGCTGAAATGATTGGAATATCAAATATCGCAAAATTCCTAAAAACATATATAAGTACCGTAAGTAAAATAAATATAAGCGAAAACAAAAAGAGAGTATTGTAATGATTTCGGTTTTTATAATATTTATAGATTGCTAAAATTGCAATAAAGCAAACTACAATCATGCTAAAAATATTCACGCTTATAAAACTGAAATAGTTATAAGGATATGGAAATAAGTTCCATATAAAAATAATAATAGCTATAGCAGAAAGTACTTGTGTTATGTTTTTTACAATAGTGTGTGATTCAAGAAAAATATTGGTAAAGTATAATAAAGATACAGCAGATATTAAAGCAAAGAAAATAATAGAAATGTTTGAAATGTATGTAAAATTTGGCCACAAAAACTGAAAAGCATATCCATCAACTATAAAAAGAAAGAATGCCATACTAAAGGTGTATAATGCTAAAAATAGAAAATGTATTCTCTTAAATTCTAAGTACATGAATACTAGAAAGATAATAGAAAATAAAATGTACCCATAGTATATTGAAGAGAAAAAATCGGAACGGGCTTGAATGTTTGCAGTTTCATCTATATGAGTGAGTGACAGGGGGAGTCGAGTAGCTTCACCTACATTAAATACTCTAATGTAATAGGTTATTTGAGAATTAATTGGTATTTCTATTTTGAATATAAAAAAGCGATTCTGAATTTGACGGCTTTTGTACGGGAAATTTTCACCGGTAATTACCACATCTTTTATAATTGAATCTTGAACCTTAAAAAAACGTACATCATTCAAAAGAGGATATTCAATAGTAAGATGATAATAATGAGTATGGTTACCATCGTTTTTAAATTCCATTTTAAGCCAAAATGCCGATGATGAAAAACCTCTATTTTCTTTTACTTTATCCATGGGAGTAAAATCAATATCGGTTTGTGGTGAAATTACATCGTATATTGTAAGTGTGGTAGATGTGTCCTCAAAAAAACCAACACTATGCTTTTGCAATGAATAGTGTGTTGAATCATTAAGAAGAATTATTGGTATATGAGTGGCAAATGCAAATGAAGAAATACTGATAAATGTAACTATATGTATTATATGTAATTTCAAACCCCTATTTTTTTTAATTCTTATGCTTGTACGAATAGAATTTTAAATAGGTTTGTATCAAATAGTGTTTTTTTTGAACAAACTCAATGATTTATATCATTGTTAAATATCAAAAATACCTTCGGGTAAATTCATTATAAGAGTTTGATTTTCATAGTTCAAATCAATAACTAAATTGGTAGAAAATGGTATTAATTTTTCATCGTTAGTTTGAGTCTCAATTTCGAGAACAATATTCATAGAATATTCAAAAACGTCTTTTATTATGCCAATATATTCAGTATTTGAAAATATTTTGAATCCAATTAGTTGATGTAATTCATCTAAAGTGTCATCATCTTCTTTAATGAATTGAGACGGTATATACAGTGTGTTTCCACATATTTTTTCGGCTAAATCTATTGAGGTAATATCGTCAAATTGCATATATGTAGCACCTCCTTTTACTGTACATTTTTGAATAAAAAAAGGAACTAATTTATTTTGAATAAGTAAAAAAACATATTCAATTTCTTTGCAAATAGATTGATATTCATTGTGTAATGAAATCAAAACAAACCCTTCGTTTCCATGTGGTCTGGAAATTTTCCCAATAGGGACACAGTCTGATATTGAGGGGAATGAGTATGCCATAATCAAAAAAAAGGTGTCTTTTGTAATCAAAAGACACCTTGTGTTATTTTCTGAATATTATTTATTCTGCAGGAGTTTCTTCTGCAGCTGTATTGTCAGTAGCTTCAGTTGATTCTTCTGTAGTTTCTTCAGTTACAGTTTCTTCGGCACTTGCTTCAGCAGCTTGTTGTTTTTTAAGAATAGCTTCTTCACGTTTTTTGCTCACTTCTAATTCTGCAGCTGCACGTTTTTTGAGAGCAGCTTGTTTATCAGAAGATAATTTTGAAATAAGAGCCTCTTCTTTTTTGCGTTTTTCTTCTAAAAATGCTTGAAATTTTTTTTCAAGTGTAGCTTCGTCAAAAGCACCTTTTTTAACACCGCCTTGTAAGTGTTTCATATACAATACACCTTCGTTTTTCAATATAGAACGTGCAGTATCTGTAGGTTCTGCTCCATTATTTAACCAATAAAGAGCTCTGTCAAATTTTAATTCTACTTTAGTTGGGTGCGAAGTAGGATTATATGTACCGATTTTTTCGATAAATTTACCATCACGTGGTGCTCTGCTATCTGCAGCTACAATGTGATAGAAAGGACTCGCCTTCCGTCCGTGTCTTGCTAATCTGATTTTTACAGCCATTGTATTTGTATATGTTTAAAAATTAATAAAAATTAGGCTGCAAAAATACATCTTTTTTTTACGAAACAACGAGTTTTGTTTATTTTTTAAAAATATGTATTTCTATACTTTTTTTTATTTCGAAAAAATACACTGCTCAGTACTATTATTTCAAGAGTTTTTATACATTTGTAATAGTTCAAAAACTATTCTCATGAGTATTCAAAAGAAAATATTAACAGCTATAATTCTTCTTTGTTTAATTGGTATAATTTCTTTTATATATATATTTTTAAAAAAGAAAACACAAGTAATTCAAAATACTGTATATGAAGTGTTGTCTGATAATACAGTTGCTTTTGTTGAATTAAAATCACTTTCTGATTTTTTTGAATTACAAAAATCCAATCATGCTATATGGGACGATGTTTCTCCTTTTCCTTTGTTTAATGAAACGGTTCAATTTGCAAAAATACTTGATTCGGTTATTTCAAAAAATATTGAATTTACCTCGTTTTTGCAAAATAATTTTGTGGCTTCCATGCAGCAAGTTGGTAAACACAAATTGGAATATGTGTTTTGTATTCCTCTAAATTCTGAACAACAAACCACGTTAGCTCCAAAAATATTGCAATCAGCATTTTCTCAATATATAATAAATTCATATAATTATGATGGGAAATGCACTATATATAATTTTCTTACACCGGGTTCAAATGTTAATAAAATTTCATGTACCATATGTAATAATATTATTATAGCTTCAGCTTCGCGTATTCATGTTGAAAATGCCGTCAGAAGTTTTTACGATGGAACTAATATAATGAAAAACCCGCAATTTGCAAAGGTTAAAAAAACTGCCGGAAGCAAAGTGTATGGGAATGTATATATAAACTTTAATCTGTTTTCTAAAGTACTTTCTTTAGTAATGCGTAATGATTTAAAACAGCAATTTACAGAAAAATATCATTTTGCATCGTGGAGTGAATTTGATATAACACCTAAAGAAAATGCGTTATTACTGAATGGATTTACAACTGTAAATAATCCAGATGAATATTTGAATATATTTAAAAAACAACAACCTGTAAAATTAAGTATTACATCTATGATTCCTGCGGGCATTGCAGGGTTTGTGTCTATTGGTATTTCTAATAAAGATGCTTTTCGCGAAAATTATGAAGCATTTCTTAGAAAAACAGATATTTATAATCCTTATAAGCAGGGAATTAGCGAAATAAATGCTGCGTTTTCTTCACCAAATCAAGATGCGGTAAATTGTATAAAGAATTTTAATGCTTTTATAGCAGATGAAATTGCTTTAGTATATGGTAATGTGGGCGAAACCGATTTGTATGAAAATTCTTTTGTGATATGTAAAACTGTAGGACAACAGCAAACATTAGATGTGTTGTTGCCTATGCTTGACAGCTATTGCGAAAAAGAAAAAAAATCTATTTCAGATATTACCACTTCATATTCTATTGATAATACTACAAATTATAAAATATATAGTTTGCCTATATCTACAATTCCTAAGGTATTGTGGGGTAATTTATTTTCACAAGTTTCGGCAAAATATATTACATGTATTCAGGATTATATAGTGTTTGGACCAAGTATTCAAGCTTTGCAACGATATATAAGTGCTTTTGAGTTGCAAAAAACTATTGCAAATGAACTTGAATTTAAGAAAATTCAGAATAATATATTGTCAACATATTCTTTGTATGTCTATTCAAATATTGCAAAATCAAATAAATTATATGCCGATTTTCTTGACGATGATTCAAAGACACAATTAAATAATCAAAGTGAGTTATTAAAAAAATGTAATTCGCTTGTTATTCAAATATCTGCCGACCATGAAATGTTTTACAATAATATTTTTATAAACTTTAGTGCAGTTCAAGAAGAAAAACCTCAAACTATTTGGGAAAGTTATATTGATTCTGCAATTATTTGTAAACCTAAATTTATTGACACTCAAACAGGTGACATTACAATTTTGGTACAAGATGCACATTATAATCTTATATTACTTAATAATAGTGGTAAAATTCAGTGGAAAAAACCACTCAAAGAACCTATTATGAGTGAATTTTATCTTATTGATTATTTTAAAAACGGCAAAACGCAATATTTGTTTAATACGGCTAATGCTATTTATATAGTTGACAGATTAGGTAATTTTGTTGAATCATATCCAATACAACTTTCATCGCCGGCTACCGCAGGCATTGCTGTATTTGATTATGAAAAAAATAAAGAATATAGAATATTTGTGCCCTGTGCCGATAAAAAAGTGTATCTGTATAATATAAAAGGCAATAAGATTCAAGATTGGAAGTTTGGTCAAACAGAAACAGAAGTAACAACTCCTTTACAGCATTTTGTTGCTGAAGGTAAAGATTTTATTGTATTTGCCGATAAATTTAATATGTATATTGTAAATAGAAAAGGAGAAACAAGAGTTACTGTTCAAGAGCAAATTCAAAAATCGGCTCAAAATTCTTTTACTTTTGAACCCGGAGTTGGTAAAGTGCCTGCACGTTTGGTAACTACCGATGTTCAAGGGAATATTAAATTTATAGAATTTTCCGGAAAAGTTACTACATTGGAGTTATCCAAACGTTCACCAAATCATTTTTTTGAATATCGTGATTTTAATAATGATGGAAGTAATGATTTTATGTTTGTTGATAATCAGGAGTTGCAAATTATTTCGCAAAATAAAAAGTTGATAAGTAATTTTGTATTCCAGGCTCCTATAACACTTCCTCCGGTTGTATATAAATTTTCGTTAAATACATACAAAATAGGAGTAGTAGATCAAAAGAATGCAAAAGTATATGTTATAAATGGTAATGGTACCTTGCATAAAGGGTTCCCTCTCAAAGGTACATCGTTATTTACTATTGGTTTTTTGTATAAAAACTCAAATACATTTAATCTTATCATAGGGGGTGAAGAAAATTTTCTTTATAACTATGAAATTAAATAAATTGATGTATATTAGTAAAAATATTTATATGCATGAAATATATATACCCACTTTATAAGTATTTCACAATTGCACTAATAGTTTTATTAGCATATTCGTGTGTGAAAGATAACTTTGATGTCCGTGAAAAATTTTCCAATGATATTAAATGGAATCCATCAATTGCTTTACCATTAGCCTATGGTCATCTTACATTAGGTAATATTGTAAAAGAAAGAAAAGATACTATTCAGCATATTAGCGAAAAAACATTAGGATATGGTTCACAAGATTCCGATTTAGTTATTCAGCTTCGCTATGGACTTGATTCTGCTCGTAAAATTGAAATTCTTTGTTTGCCGGTAATGCAACCGTACGATACTACTTTATATTTAAAACCTATACAATTATTAGATGCTCATACCGAATTTGATAAAAAAGTAGGTGAATTATTACAAGATAATTTTTCAAACACCGATTATTCTGATTATCAGAATTATGAGGCAATGTCGCCACCACCACTTACTGTTACTGAACGTACTGCCGATAAGGTTGAAACCTATAGTTCTCCAACATCTCCTTTTACAGTTATAGAATATGCTGTAATTAGTGAAGGAAATATGGAGGTAATTTGTACCAATAATTTTACTGTACCATTTACTGCAGATATTGCCGTGTTAACCGATTCTGCCGGAATTAGACAAGAGATTACTGTTTTTAACTTTAGTTCGCAATGGATTAATCCGGGTAGTTCAATGAGTGATGTGTTTACGTTTGATCATACCTATTTGGGGTCTCAACTTTTTTATGAGTATAGAAATATGAAGTTTGCCGATGCGTCAAATGTTACGGTAGATTTAAATAACACGATTGATTTAGATATTCATTTAACAAATTTAAAGGCTTCGCAAGGTAAGGCTGTAGTGCCTCAACAAACAATAACTATGGATTCATTGGTATATGTAACTATACGTGATAAAGATGAATCCAAAAAAATATATAAAATAATTGTAGATGAAGGGTTGATTCACTATAAAATTACTTCGAGTATGCAGGTTGCTACCGAATTTTTTGTGATTTTTGAATCAATGAAATACCAAAATGATACTGTTACAAAAAATGCTGCACTCAACAGGTTTCACCCTGTAGAAGAAGCCGACTGGTTTTTGCAAGATTTAGAAGCTGATTTAACTAAAAATCCTGATCAACCTTATAACTCTATTCCTATCCGATTAGGATATAAAGTATATACCGGAACAGAATTAATGGAGTTTGGCCCCCAACAAAATTTAAATATTCAGATTTCGAATCCTGATAGTATTGTATTTCGCTATTTGGAAGGAAATATGGGTAAAATAGAAGAAGATGTATTTGAAGATAGTATTGATTTTCAGATAGAAGATTTTCTTAAAAACTTTTTATCAGGCGAAATTACTTTTTATGACCCTAAATTACGTATAGTTTACCATAATCCTGTTGGTATTCCGGGAAAATTTAAAATGAATATAGTGGGTACAAATTCTAAAGGTGAAAGTGTAAGTGCTTTGAAAGAAAATGCAAACATGTTTACTATTCATGCTCCAACATGTGATATGGTAAAAAATGGTGATGTAATAATATCAAATATTGAATTTAATAAGAATTCATCAAATATTGTCGATTTTATTCGGTTGATGCCCAATAAAATAGCATATTCCGGTAAGTATTTGTTAAATTTTGATGAACCTGATGAAAATTCTATCGTAAACTGTGTATCCAACGTAGGGAATGCTCGACTTACAGTGGAAGTTGAATTACCTATGAAACTCTCAATTAAAGATTTAGTTTTACGTCAAGAGGTTCCATTGTCACAAATTCCTGAAATAGAAAATATTACTAATATTGAAAGTTTACGTTTGTTTGTTTATACCGAAAATCAATTGCCACTTGATGTAAAATTGAAAATTACCATGCTCGATACAACATTAGTTGGTGCAGCTCAAGAGTTAGGAGTATTAGATGTAATTGTATTGGAGTCAGGAAGTACCATTAATGGTAAAGTTGCGCGTAATTCCACAAATAAACATACCGAAGAAATAGTGTTAACTTCGGCAACAGATTCACGGTTAGAAAAATTTTTGCAATCAAATAAACTGCGTTTAGAAGTTTTGGTTGAAACAGATCAGCAAGGAAATGTTCCGGTTATTTTTTATACCTATTATGGGTTAAAATTTAATTTGGCTGTAGATGGCAAATTTTTATACGAAGGAAAATTGAATATGAAATAATGATGAAGTTGATGTGCTCACATATATATACAGTACTAGTTGCAATGTTGCTTTTTGCGTATACCGCAACAGCTCAAATTGATAAAACTATGTATTTTATGGATAGGTTGCCGCAAGCAAACTATATAAATCCTTCAGCATATCCCGAATGTACATTTTTTATGGGAGGTTTATTATTACCTTTAGTGGGACAATTACCTCCACCAATTATGTTTGCTGTAAATACTCCATTTGATTGGAATGATTTTGTGTTTCATGGCAGATGGGAATATCAAGATTCTCTAATTCACCCATTACATCCAAATGCAAATTTGGATGATTTTCTAAAAAAGGTTCATACATACAATAACTTTTCAACCGATTTTCAGTTGAATCTATTATATTTTGGGTTCAAACAAGGAAAAAATTTTTGGTCGCTTGATATATCAAATAAATTGTATTTACATTGGGGCGTACCCGGTGATTTAATGAAATTCGCAATTTTGGGTAATGGCGAAGTACGCGATGCTCAATTTAATGGTTTATATATGAATGTTAATTTATATAATCAAATATCATTAGGTTTTAAACGACAAGTTTCTCGTTATTTTAGTGTAGGAGGTAAATTGAAGTATTTATCGGGTATAGCAAATGTAAATGTAAAAAAATCAAATCTATATATAAAAACAGCGGCAAATTCAACATATATAAGGATTTCGCCTGAATATTTGATTCAAACTAATGCACCTGTTGAAGTAAAACTTGCTGATAATGGATTAGTTGAAGAGGTAAATTTTCTTGAATTTAATTCGAATAATATTCCGAATGAAATTGCAAAAAATGTTCTTTTTACAGGTAACAGAGGACTTGCAATGGATTTAGGATTTTCAAAGGACTGGAATAGTGAATTTACGTATTATTTTAATATTGAAGATTTTGGATATATACATTGGAAACGACACACTCATAATTTTTCGGCTGTAGCTGAAGAAGGTTTTGAATTTAAAGGATTAATAGAAATAGAAGATGATAAACGTAAGACTATTCAAGATATGTTTGTGCCTGATAGTCTTCTTGCAAAATTTGATTTTACATATACTACAGATAGCTATAGAACAAATCTACCTTGGAAATTTTATGCAGGAGCTCGCTATAAAGTTACGCCTAAATTTTATCTGGGAGGAGTTGCTCGTCTTGAAAAAATGAGTTTTGGATATAGACCTTCAGCTGCACTTTCGCTTAATTATAGACCCGGTAAATTTGGATTGTTTACCTTAAGTTATTCGTATCAAAATTATAGTTTCTACAATATTGGTATAGGTTCTACTACACGAATTGGTCCGGTTCAATGGTATTTTGTTTCAGATAATTTATTAGGAACAATATTCTGGCCTCATCAAAGTCGTTCGCTTAGTATGAGAATGGGATGCAATTTGGTGTTTGGATACAAAGAAAAAGAAAAACCACAAAAAGCGTTACCTATGTTTAATAGTAGTATGCAAGGAGCAGGAAATAAAAAAGTGCCAAAATTTGGTCAGGTAAATTCTAAAGGAGGAACTCGCGAAAATAAAAAATATAAGACTATTCAAGCTCCAAAAAATTAAACAAATCAAATAGATTACGTTATTATTTTTTCTTTTGTAAATCATATTTTTTACAAATTAACTTGCACTCTTTTGTTTTGGATTTGCGTAATGAAATCGTGTAACTTGCAACAAAAATTATGAATTCGATAGTTGCTGTTAATCATTATTCAGACATTCTTCCTCAATATCGTGAAACGCCAATCTCGTTACTGTTTGAATACCATAATTTCAAAATTCCATTTAAAATATATCATACAGCTCAATTACTAGTTGGTATGTGTATGGATAACAGAAAGTATTTACATATCCCCGATAATTTTGCCTATATTCTAAGATCGGGTGGTGGGAACTTGCGAAATAGCGAATTTAAAGTATCATATGCTATAGCTGTTGGCAATATATCATATATTGCTCTTATAGGTCATACGCAATGCGGTATGGTAAATTTAGCTCAGCGTAAACAATTATTTATTTCGGGAATGGTAAAAAATGCAGGTTGGAATTACATGCAAGCCGAACAACATTTTGATACCTATTCAAAACAATTTGAAATAGAAAATGAAATTGATTTTACTGTGCAAGAATCAATTCGTTTACAAGCAACGTATCCTAAAGTTACAGTTGTTCCTTTATTGTTTAAAGTTGAAGACTCCAAATTGTACCAAATAGTGCAACATTAAATAAGAGAAGAATATTTTCGTAATAATTCTTCCATTTCTATTTGCATTTCTTGAGCTTTGATACCGGCAACTGCAGCAAATTGTTCGCTGGCATCGGCAAAAATAATTGCTCTTGAAGAATTTACCAATAAACCACATTCTGCATTCATGCCATATTGAGCAACTTCTTGTAAACTACCTCCTTGAGCACCCACGCCGGGTACCAATAAAAAATGATTGGGAGCTACACTTCGTATGTCTTTTAACATATTTGCTTTGGTTGCACCTACTACATACATCATATTTTCTGTTGTGCCCCAGCGTTGAGATTGCGTAATTACTTGTTTGTACAATGGTATTCCGTTACTTTCAATACATTGAAAATCAAAGGCACCCTTGTTTGAAGTAAGTGCTAACAGTATAACCCATTTGCCTTCGTATGATAAAAATGGGGTAACAGAATCTTCGCCCATATATGGAGCAACAGTTACCGAATGAAATGGTAAATTTTCAAAAAATGCTTGTGCATACATTTTTGATGTATTGCCTATGTCGCCACGTTTTGCGTCGGCTATAACAAAAATATCGGGATAGTTTTGTGTAATGTATCTTACTGTTTTTTCTAAACTTTGCCATCCTTGTATTCCATAACATTCATAAAATGCTATGTTGGGTTTGTATGCCACAGTATATGGAGCTGTAGCATCTATTATTTGTTTGTTGAATTCAAAAATTGGATCGTTAGTTTGTAATAGGTGTTGAGGAACCTTAGTAATTTCGGTATCAAGGCCTACACATAAAAAACTACGCTTGTGTTGTATTTGTTGAATGAGTTCTTGTTTGTTCATAGTATAAAGTATTGTATATAAAATGTATTTAGTATCGTTGCCAATCAAATTCTTGTAAAGTTTTAACCAAATGTAGAGCTTTGTTATAATCTAAACCGGGCATAAAGCCATGACCTAAATTGCAAATCCAGTTATAATTATGTTTTCCAAATTCTCTGTAATATTCTAAATGATGTGAAATTTCCTGTTCAGATGCGTATAAAATTCGTGGGTCAATATTGCCTTGTAAGCCAATAGATTTGTGAACTATTTTTCTTGCTATATGTAAAGGAGTTTGCCAATCAATACTCAAAAAATCACAATAATGTGGAGTAATATAAGAAATACCTACACCTATACCTTTAGGAAAATATATGAAAGGAGTATTGAGTTGACGAGCTTTTGTGCACATATGTTCTACATGAGGTAATATAAGTGTTTTATATAATTCAAAGGGAATTAAACCTGCATGAGTATCAAACAGTTGAAATACATCAATACCGTGGTTTATTTGCTGTTGCATATATTCTATTGATAATTCGGTAATTTGTTCAAGTAATATTGCTACAGTTTTTTGATTGCTATATATATATTGTATAGCATCGGGGAAATCTGATTTGCCGTGTAATCCTTGCAACATATAGAGTAAAACAGTAAAAGGAGAACCGCAAAAACCAATTAGTGGGATATGATTTGGTTTTGTTGCAGTAATTGCATCAATTACCGAATAAATATATGAAAGTTTGTCTGCATCAGGTTTTAGTATACTGTGAGGATTGGTATACTTCATGAGCGGATTTGAAAATACCGGACCTGATTCGGGAAATTCTAAGGTCATACCCATAGCTTGGGGAATTACAAGAATATCGGAAAATAAAATAGCGGCATCTACGTGTAAATCTTCAATTGGCATAAGAGTAACTTGTGCAGCCAATTGTGGTTGTTCCATCAATTCTTTGAAAGAATACTGTTGTTTTAAATGATTATAATTAGGTAAAATTCTGCCTGCTTGACGCATAAACCATAGGGGAGGTCTATGAGTTTTTTCTCCACGGAGTGTTTGTAATAAAAGAGCATTTGAATCGGTCATGCATACAAGTTTTTAATATGGTTTAAAGCATTATAATGAGCTTCAATAGTTTTTTCAATATCAGCAAAAGAGTGTGCTATTGAAATAAATGCAGCTTCAAATTGTGATGGAGCAAGATATAGTCCATTGTCACGCGAAAATGTATAGAAAGCTGCATATTTGTTTGTATCACAAGTGCATACATCTTTGTATGTTGAAACGTGAGCAGCTTCGGTAAAAAACATAGTAAACATAGAGCCAACACGATTAATTACAGCAGGAATTCCGGTTTTTTGAATATTATAAGTAAATCCTTCTTCAACCATAGCAGCTTTTGTTTCTAATTCTTTATAAAATGTTTCATTTTGTTGAATTAGTGACAAAGTAACATACCCGGCAGTCATTGCTAAGGGGTTGCCGGATAATGTTCCTGCTTGGTATATAGGCCCCTTGGGTGAAAGGCAATCCATAATATTTTTTTTGCCGCCGTATGCACCAACAGGTAATCCACCTCCAATAATTTTTCCGAGTGTAGTAATATCGGGAACAATAGAATATAATTCCTGTGCTCCTCCTTTTGCTACACGAAAACCGGTCATTACTTCATCAAAAATGAGTAATGCACCATAAATATCACATATTTCACGTAATTGTTGTAAAAATTTAATTTCAGGTATTACAACACCCATATTGCCGGGAATAGGTTCAACTATAATAGCTGCAATTTGGTCGCCGTATGCTCTAAAAGCATTATGAACAGATTCAAAATTATTAAACTGAGCAAGAATGGTATCTTGAGCTGTAGACGCCGTTACTCCCGGCGAATTGGGAGTGCTGAGGGTTAATGCACCTGAGCCTGCTTGAATAAGGAAACTATCATGATGACCGTGATAACAACCTTCGAATTTAATAACTTTATCGCGTTTGGTATAACCACGAGCAAGCCGCAAAGCACTCATAGTTGCTTCTGTACCCGAATTTACCATGCGCACAGATTCTATGTTTGGCATCATGTTGCAAATAAGTTGAGCCATTTCTGTTTCAATTACTGTAGGTGCTCCAAAACTTGTTCCTTGTAAAGCAGTTTTATATATAGCTTCAATTACCTGTGGGTGAGCATGTCCTAAAATCATAGGTCCCCAAGAACCAACATAGTCTATGTAAGAATTACCATCAATATCGGTAATATATGCTCCTTGAGCAGATTGAATAAACACAGGGTTACCTCCAACACTTTTGCATGAACGAACCGGAGAATTTACTCCACCCGGAATTACAGTAACAGCCTGTTTAAACGCTTCAATACTTTTTGAATATTTCATGTTCTTTTATAATATTTACTATTTATGCAATAATACAACGTATTCTTGAATTACACGAGGAAAATGTTCATATTCTAATTCATGAACTTTTTGTGCAATAGTTTCGGGAGTATCGTGTGGTAATACAGTACATTCGGCTTGAAACAGAATAGTACCATTGTCATATATTTCATCAACTACATGTATTGTAATACCGGTTTTAGTTTCTTTATTGGTTACAACAGCACGGTGCACATGCATGCCATACATTCCTTTGCCACCATATTTAGGGAGTAAGGCAGGATGAATATTAATAATTCTTTTTTCAAAAGCTTGAATTATGTTTGCTGGCATAAGCAGTAAAAAACCTGCTAACACAATACATGAAATATTGTCGTTTTGTAATTGATTCAAAACAATAGTTGATTCATACAATTCCGATTTGTTAAAAATACAAACAGGAATATTACTGTTATGTGCTATTTCAACAACTCCGGCTTGGGCATTATTTGTATAAATTCTTGAAATTTCAATATCGGAATGAGTAAAATATTCTATAATTCTTCGAGTATTAGTACCTGAACCTGAGGCGAAAATTGCAATTTTTGGCATAAAATAATGAATAACTTGTTAATAACTTACAGAGTGCAAAAATATAAATTATTGATTATCAGAAAACAGAAAAAATTAACAAAAAAATTTTATTAGTTTTTTCTTTTTTGAATAAAAAAAAATATAGTTATTTGCAGCATAAAATTAATTTAAAATTATTATTAACTAAAAATGTAAAAACTATGTCAGAAATTGCATCAAAAGTACAAGCAATCATTGTAGACAAGTTAGGTGTTGACGCTAGCGAAGTTACTCCTGAAGCTAATTTTACTAACGATTTAGGAGCAGACTCATTAGACACTGTAGAATTAATTATGGAATTCGAAAAAGAATTCAACATTGCTATTCCAGATGAGCAAGCCGAAGGTATTGCTACAGTTGGTGACGCAATTTCTTACATCGAGAAAAACTCGAAGTAATCATTATTCACTTTATTTTCAATCTATGGAATTAAAAAGAGTAGTGGTAACCGGTATCGGTGCTTTCACTCCAATTGGAAATACTGTAGAAGAAATTTTTAAAAATCTCACAAATGGAGTAAGTGGTAGTGCACCTATCACTTACTTCAATACTGAGAAGTTTAAAACAAAATTTGCCTGTGAGGTTAAAAATTTTGACATTTCTTTATATGTAGACCGTAAGGAAGCCCGAAAAATGGATCCATATGCACAATATGCTATGGCTGCCGCAGCGGAATGCCTACAAGATTCACAATTACAATTAGACAATATAGACCTTGATTCAATAGGAGTAATTTGGGGGTCGGGAATTGGTGGTTTATCTACATTCCAAACAGAAATTACTGCATTTGCACAAGGTGATGGAACGCCCCGTTTTAACCCGTTTTTTATACCTAAAATGATATCGAATATAGCAGCAGGTTATATTTCGATTCGGTATGGATTGCGAGGTGCTAGTTATGCAACCACGTCTGCATGTGCATCATCTACACATGCTATGATTGATGCATTTAACTATATTCGCTTGGGTAAAGCTAAAATGTATATTACAGGGGGGTCAGAAGCAACAATTAATGAAAGTGGAGTAGGTGGTTTCAATTCAATGAAAGCGTTGTCTGAAAACAACGAAGAATATGCTTCAGCTTCACGTCCGTTTGATGTAACTCGTGACGGATTTGTTATGGGTGAAGGTGGTGTTGCATTGTTGTTTGAAGAATATGACCATGCAATTGCTCGTGGAGCAAAAATTTATGCCGAAGTTGTTGGCGGTGGTATGAGTTCAGATGCTCATCATCTTACTGCACCTCACCCCGAGGGACTTGGTGCAGCCAACGTAATGAAATATGCAATAGAAGATGCAGGTATTTCATTAACTGATATTGATTATATTAATGTTCACGGTACAGCTACTCCTCTTGGAGATATTGCCGAAACAAATGCAATTATCAAATTATTTGGTGATCATGCGTATAAATTAAATATTAGTTCTACCAAATCTATGACCGGACACTTACTTGGTGCTGCCGGTGCTATGGAAACAGTAGCTTCTATTTTTGCATTACAAACAGGAATAATTCCTCCAACTATCAATTTTAAAGAAGCAGATCCTAATATTGACAGCAAATTAAATTTAACGCTTAATCAGGCTCAAGAAAGAAAAGTTGAGTATGTGTTGAGTAATACATTTGGATTTGGTGGTCACAATGGTTCTATAATTCTTAAAAAATTCAAAGGATAATTCTTTTTTGTGCGAATTTTAAAATACATAAGACTCCTTTTTTGTAAACCTGCAGAAAAGGAGTTTTTTTTGCAATTATGTTATTTGCTTGGATATATTCCCGGTTCATTACATTATTATCGTAAAGCTTTTACTCACAAATCGGCTGTAAATTCTCAAACTAAATTCAAACAGTACAATGAACGTCTTGAATTTTTGGGCGATTCAATTATTGATACTATTATTGCCGATTATCTTTTTCATAAGTATCCTCATGAACCCGAAGGATTTCTTACCAAAATGAAATCAAAAATTGTGAACAGAAAATCTTTGAATCAAATAGCTGTTCATATGCATTTAGATTCTTATTTACAATCAAGTATTCTCAATGTTAAAGAAAATGATGCTATAGGAAACGCTTTTGAAGCTCTCATTGGAGCAATGTATTTGGATAAAGGTTATACGTTTACAAAAAAATATTTTATTACAAATGTAATTGAGAAGTTTTTTGATATTGCTTTTCTAGAAGCAAATGATACCAATTACAAAAGTCAATTGTTAGAAATAGTGCAAAAACGTAAACAAACGGTTGTTTTTAATTCTGAAGAAACAGAGCTTTCAGAAACCGATAATGTAATGTCTTTTGTGGCTACTGTTGCTATTGACAATGTGATAGTAGCTACGGCAAAAGCCAATACAAAAAAAGAAGCAGAACAAAGAGCTTCAAAAATTGCAATAGAAAGTATTACTACAGTTTAAGTTTTACTATATTTTCATTTGTTTATTGTGAAATTGTATTCTTTGTATTTTACTTGTTTTTACACTTTTTATGTGTTAATTTCATTGCCTGAAATAAACATGTAAATACCCCATGAATAATTCTGCATTAGCCTTAGAAAATAAAGCTCTTAAAGAACAAATTGTTCAATTGCAAATACAAATAAAAAATTTGCAATTAGAGTTAAAAAGTTTACGAGAACTTAAACAATTAAAATCAGGTACAGTTGAGCATCAAGATCATGCAGATATTTCTGTAATTGGCGGTGTACAGACCAAACGGTTTAAAATGGTTACTGTACTTTTTTCAAGTATTAAAGGCTTTAATCAATTGCATGAGACCAAAAATGCTCAAGAGCTTATAGATGAGCTTGATACATTGTATTTTGAATTTGATTCAATAGTTGAGCGATGCAATATAAAAAAAATAAAATCACTGGGCGATACATATATGTGTGCCGGTGGAATTCCTCAAAAAAACAGAACTAATCCTATTGAAGTTGTATTGGCTGCAATGCAAATTATGGATTTGTTGCGACGTAAAAAACAAGAAAATGCAGCGAGGATTTGGGATATAAGTTTAGGAATTCATACCGGACCAGTGCAAGCTATAATTTCCGGTAAAAAGAATATTTCATATGAACTTAAAGGAGATGCTGCTAATATTGCAAGTAGAATTGAAGCATATAGTTCGGCAGGTAAAATTATAATATCGGATATGACCTATGAATTTGTTCGTGATTTTTTTATTTGTGATAAAATTGGTGGATTACCTGTAAAATATACCGGAGTAATTGATATGTATGAAGTCATTGGATTTAAACCAAAATTTTCTGATGATGATTTATTGGTAATTCCCAATGAGCGATTTAAATTAAAACTTACTATTGTTAGGTTTGCTGATTTAGAAGAATATATACTCAACAGATTAGAAAAAGAATTACCGCATTATTTATACTATCATAATGTAAAACATACTATGGATGTGCTTATAGGTGTTGAGGTTATAGGAGTTGCCGAAAAAGTGAACGAAGAAGAATTATTATTGCTCAAAACAGCTGCATTGTTCCATGATATGGGGCAAATAGTACAATCAAAAGGACACGAAGAAATTAGTTGTAAATATGCACGTGATATATTGCCGCATTATGAGTATTCTCAAAAGCATATTGATGCTGTGTGTGAACTTATTATGGCAACACAATTACCCCCAAATCCTAAAAATTTGTTACAAAAAATTATGTGTGATTCTGATTTAGATTATTTAGGCAGAACCGATTTTATACCCGTTTCTGATACATTGTACGAAGAATTGCATTATCAAAATATAATTTCAAACAAAAATGATTGGAACAAGATGCAAATTGCGTTTATATCAAAACATCAATATTTTACAAATTTTGCTAAACAAAATCGTGAAGTAAATAAACAAAATCAAATTAAGCGATTAAAACAGCTTATAGTAGAATAATTTTTCTTTTTTAATACTTGTTACATGACACAACAAACGCTTTCACCTCAGGATTTTTTATTGGCTACATTAGATACTATTTTGCACTATAGTAAGCAGCAAAAACAACATAAAGTAGAGCAAATTTTGCCTATTGTTCATGATATTGTACGTAATTATCCCCATATTTTATGGCATACCCCTTTAATTTGGAAACTTGCAAAAGTTTATATGATTATGTATCATTACGATGGGGGCGACGACGAGAATTTTAGTATGAATTTAGTAAAACAAGCATATATTTTTTCGCAACGAGCTGTTGATTTATGTGAAAAACAAGCTGAATATACCGCTACCGATATTCATTTTGATGCATTGCATACACAAGTTATGATTCTAAATACATGTCAAGATGTACTTGTAGGTGCTTTAGCCGAAGTGTATATGCAATTACATTCAGCAGAATCGAATATTCAATCAATTTCAAATAAATTGGCTCAAAAAATTGTACCAATTATTGCATATAATATAGTAGTAAAAATAGATGATGCTTTTACAAATTTTAATAATAATGCTGTAATTGAGCGTATGTGTAATGATTTTGAATTAAGCAATCCCGATATTACCACGGCTCAACTTGAACAAGCAGATAAAGTACATGCTATTTTAATACATTCATTTTTGCGTGATTGTTTTCCTAATACAAAATGAATGTGTATATTAGCATAAATTTTTACCTAAAACATGCTAAAAAAAATACTGACTATATGTTGTATTGTTTGTAGTATATATGCCGTAGCACAAACTAAAAAAATTACTGGTACAGTATATACAAATACAAAAGAACCATTGATTGCCGCATCAGTAGTTGAAATGAAGGCTCAATATAACGCAGCAAACGACACCGGAGAACAACGCGTAATTGGGTATACTGCCACTACCAATGGTACATTTACACTTGTAGACGGTACGTTTGAATTAGATGTTGCACAACACCAAAATGCAGCTATCGAAATTAGTTATATTGGCTATAAAACTCAAATTATTCCTATAACTGAGGCATCAACATATGCTATAGTATTGCAACCCGATGCTATTGCAATACAAACAGTAGTAGTAACGGTACCGTATAGCAAACAGAAAAAAGAAACGTATACCGGTTCGCTGTCAAGTGTGTCGTCGGTAACACTTTCTAATACTACTGAATCTAGTTTTGACAAAGCATTACAAGGTCAAGTGCCTGGTGTTGTATTGTCATCGGCTTCGGGACAACCGGGAGCAACTTCGCAAATACTATTGCGTGGAGTTGGTTCTATGAGTGCGGGTAGTGAACCTCTTATTGTAGTAGATGGGGTTGTAATGTATTCCGGTAATACAACTCAATACAGTTCAAGTTCTTCCATACTTTCTAGTATTAATCCAAATGACATAGAATCTATTTCGGTACTTAAAGATGCTGCAGCTACATCTCTTTACGGTTCTCGTGGTTCTAACGGGGTAATAATGATAACCACGAAACAAGGAAAGAAAGATAAAACAATGTATACCTACAGCACAACGCAAGGAGTAGGGGTGATTGCTATGAATAATTTTGAATTATTAAATGCCCAACAATATAAACAATTGCAGGCAGAAGGCATGAAACAGGCCGGAATAAGTGACCAAGAAATAACAACTGTATTGCAACAACAAACAGCTAATACTAATTGGTTTGATGAAGTATATACTCCGGCATGGTATCAAAATTATGAACTAACTTCGTTGGGAGGAACTGATAAAACTACCTATTTTTTATCGTCACAGTACAAAAATGAACAAGGAATAGTTAAAGGAACCGGGTTACAGAGATTTTCTACACGTGTAAATATTCAAAATAGAGCAAATTCTGTATGTACGTATGGGGTAAAATTAAATCCTTCGTTTACAAAACAAAACCTTACCGATGCTCCAGGAGTATTGTCTAGTCCTGTTACGGCTGCATTTGTTGCTTCGCCTACACAACAAATCATGAAAGGAACTGAATATAATTTTGATAATTCTTTTTATAATCCGTTAGGGTTGCTTGATTTGAATACAAATACCAATGCAAGTGTCCGTATGCTTGGGAGTGCTTTTGTAACATTGGAATTACCACTAAAATTCGTGTGGAATTCATTGGCTAGTATAGATTATATTCAAACTAAAGAAATGATATATCGACACCCCAAAACCCCTGAAGGAGCATTGTATAATGGTATTGTAGAACAGTTTTTTACCGATATTACTACACGTTCTACTACACATACTCTTTCATGGTCAAAAAGTATTGATAATGTGCATAATTTTCAATTATTAGCAGGTTTTGAAGCCGAAGCCGTTACAAAAAATATTGCTTCTATGAAGGCGTCTAATTTTCCTTACGAAGATATTGCCTCGTTATTTGCTGCTTCCAAAATGGAAGGTATTGACAGTAAGCAGTATGAAAGTGCTTTGTTGTCGGGTTTTTCAAATGCACAATATAATTTTAAATCAACATATTTTGTAAGTGCAAGTGTACGTTCCGATGGAAGTTCTAAATTCAGTCCGGGGCATCGTTGGGGAACCTTTTGGTCGGCAGGTGGTTCATGGATAGCATCAAATGAAGAATTTTTTAAACAATTTTCGTCGGTATCATTTGCCAAATTACGTGCAAGTTATGGTACATCGGGCAATGCAAATATTCAAGATTATGCATATATGCAATTATATGAATTTGCAAAAAATTATAATGATGAACCGGGTAGTGTACCAATACAATTAGGAACCAATGCTCTTACATGGGAAAAGAATAATACTGCAAATATTGGTGTTGATGTGCAAATTCGCAAACGAATTGACATATCGCTTGACGCTTATCATCGTAAAACATATGATTTGTTATTACTTGTTCCTATACCAAGTATAAGCGGATATACACATCAATTTCAAAATGTAGGGGCAATGACAAATAAAGGAATAGAGTGTATGCTTCAGGTTCAAGTATATAAAAAAGATTTTTTGCAATATACTACAAGCGTAAATGTAGCTCACAATGTTAATACAATTACCGAATTATATTCGCCCGATATAAATGATACTATTATTCAAGGTACAAAAATCAGAACCGAAGGTCATTCGTTTCAAAGTTTTTATTTGGCAGAATGGGCCGGCGTAAATTCTGCTGACGGTTCGCCTATGTGGTATGATGCCAATGGTAATTTAACCAAAGACTATAACAAGGCACGTAAGATATTGGCAGGAACAGCCGATCCTAAACTTACAGTAGGGTGGAACAATACCGTGCAATACAAGCAGTGGTCATGTAGTATGATGTGGTATTATAATTACGGAAACCTTATATTTAACCAATTGCAAACAGAGTTGCAAAGTGATGGTGCTTTGTGGGGGAAAAATCAATCAATACAAGCGTTAGACTATTGGAAAGCCCCCGGCGATAATGCAATAAATCCTAAACTTGTAAAAAACAATAGCAGTAATAGTAATGAATTTTCTACCCGCTATTTAGAAAGCGGCAGTTACCTCCGCCTCAAACAAATACAGGTATCGTACACCATACAACCCAAAGAAGTATCAAAAGCAGCACACATGAGAGTACAGAACATTCAGTTTACTGTGCAGGCAAATAATGTATGGGTACTTTCGTCATTTACCGGACTCGACCCCGAAACCCGTGCTAATGGAGTATACTATTTTGATTATCCTAAACAACGATTGTTTAGTGGCGGAGTTAGTGTAAAGTTTTAATATATTGTGTGTAATAAAAAAAGATACAACGTATAGTTAAAAATCAGCTTCAACGGTAAAACTCATTTTCTTTTTAGTTGTAGGATGTTCAAAATGAATGTATTGTGCATGCAGGTACAATCTGTCGGCCGGAGTGCCGTATAATTCATCGCCCCGAATAGGACAATTCAAGCCTTGTGAGTGCGCACAATGAACACGTAATTGATGGGTACGCCCTGTGTGTGGATAGAGGTGAATGCGTGTTGCATTATGCATACGTTTTACAACTTTCCACGTTGTAATTGCGGGTTTACCATGTGCAAAACACACTATTTGCGATGGCCGATTGTCTAAATCAACACGCAGAGGTAACTGTATGGTGCCTGAATCTTGTGCAACTACACCTTCGACTATAGCAACATATTGCTTGCGTATGGTACGAAGTGTAAATTGCTTTTGCAATGCGGTAAACACTTCGAGCGATTTTGCAATAATAAGAATGCCCGATGTTGACATATCAAGCCTATGAACCATGTATAGGGGAAAATCATATTGAGCTTGAAAATAGGTATAAACCGATTCAGCTTCTATTTTACCCGGAACCGAGAGCATATCGGCAGGTTTGTTTATTACCAATAGAGCATCGTCTTCATACACAATTTCGGGGACTTTATGTTTTGCCAATTTTTGCAGTATTGGATTGGGTTCCACATCTAATCCTTGCATCATAAATCCAAGTATAGGTTCGCATTTAGCTTTGCATGAGGGGTACGTATGTAAATGTTTTCGTATTTCAGATTTTGGCGATTGTCCCCACCAAAATTCTGCCATAGCTATAGGTTTATACGCATGCATATATGCATACTGCAATAATTTGGGAGCAGCGCAATCACCTGCACCTGCAGGAGGAACACCTACTTCAGTATGTGCAAAAATTTCGCGCACATTGGCTGTTTCGCCGCGAGCATTTAGAAAATTATAGGTATCAAAAATCTGCTGTTGCAAGGCCGCCGATTTACGTTTCCGCTCCTCTTTTAATTGCTGTATTTGTATTTCAAAAAAATCTACGTGCTTTTGTGCTTCTTCTTTGCGTTTGTTCCAAAATGCAAGCAGTTGTTTATATGCAAAATGCTCATCGCTGCTTTGTTTTGCCAATTGGTGTAAAATAATTTCTTGGTCGTGAGTTTGTGCTATTGTTTTTCGTATAGCCTTTCTTTGTAATTTATTATTTGCTATTTCTTGTTTTTTTGTTGCTAATTCTAGTTCTGCTTGTTTGCAAATAGTTGTATACTCTTGTATGGCACGTGTATACTCTACAGATTGTTGCATGGTATATATAGCATCATTTATATGCTTTAATTCGTCTTCGCCTGTGCGATAAAAACTGCCCGATTCCATAATGTTTGATATAGGAGGAACAAAGTGTGGATATACCTGAGATTCGCCTATTTTACCTGAAAATGCTGCCAAAAACCCAATTTCATGTGCACTGTTTTGTACTACCAGTACACCAAACATTTTGCCTACATTAGAACCTTCTACAAAATGATCAATTCCAAAGTCATGATTCCAATGGGAATAAGAAGTTACAACATCTTGTAATTGCTTAATAGCTTCTAAACATACGTTATGGGGAGTATAGCAAAATGGATAGGTAAATTGCTTGGGCAACGTATACATATCTATAGGTTTATTAAACTTAAAAAAACAAGAATCCTGCATGAGAGTTTAGAATAATTGTACAAAAATAGGGAAATAGTTTTGAGTTTTGAATTCTTAGTTATAAGTTTTGAGTTACTATAAATCCCTAAACGCTATACCTTATACCGTTTACCCTTTTTTTACCACAGATTCTCTAAAAGGTCTCAAAGTTTCAAAAGTCTCAATGTTCCCTGTAAACCGTATACCCTCGGTTCGACAAGCTCACCAATCATCTCAAAACTATCTCACCACAGATTACACAGATTCTCACAGATTCTTTAACTTATGGTTCGATGAATGGGTTGCTGAGCATGTTGAAGTACTTACCAACCAACTCAAGACTATCTCACCACAGATTACAC
>Ga0116190_1000240_pt1 | contig 59615 bp, 51 predicted proteins | sample AD_JPNTR4_MetaG_FD_89808 | JGI IMG/M metagenome (GOLD analysis project Ga0116190, IMG submission 89808) | Active sludge microbial communities of municipal wastewater-treating anaerobic digesters from Japan - AD_JPNTR4_MetaG | ecosystem: Engineered > Bioreactor > Anaerobic > Digestate | place...
CAACTCTTACGAATATTGGTGTACTAACATCAATGGCCAATGATCCTTCGGCATAACCACCGCGAGCAACAGTGGCTATTGTGTAACGAGTACCACCATCACCACCGGTACATTTAAATGTATATTCACCAACAGGAAGTTCGATGTTCTCCATCCAACCTACTAATGGGAATATAAGTTTGTCTCCGGCTTCCATTGTACGTGTTTCTTTACAGATAATGATTCCAGCTTGTTCAGCAGTACCACCCATCATACAGATGTCTGTAAATAATACATCCGGATCGACCACATAGTCTTGTGGTTTATATGATGAAGATGTTACAACGTAACCAGAACCACCGCCACCAGAGGTAGTGTTTCTTTCTTTGGTTTGTTCAGTGGAATAACCACCAAACCAACCTCCACCTCCACCGCCGGAACCTTCGTTATTATATGACTTATTGGTTGTCTTATCAGGAGGAGTCATTCCAACACCGAATGAATATCCGGATGTTTGATCAGCACACATATCGTAGTATTGGTCGGTATCGTAACAACCTACAGCACCACCAAGTGCACCACCACCTACACCGAAGTGAGATGGGAGATAGGTGGTTGAGTATGTGTAGTAACTACCGCCGCCTCCACCACCAGCTACAATGATACGTGACCACAAATCAATGTGAACGATTTTCTTTACATCGTATACTGTTCTATTCTGAACAACAGGTCCTTCACCAAAGCTTGGACCAATAGGATTATTTATATCAATAAAGGCTGTGTCACTCACAAGGTCATACATACCATGTTTGGCAGTTATCTTATAAGATATGATTGAAACAGAATCAAGGTCTTCTTCTGTTATTACAGTTTCATCCCATCCAAGATTAAATCTTATATACTTTGCATCTGATGGTATACCGTATCTATCATCAGGATTACATTTATGCCATCCAGTATTACGGATAAAAGTGTGATCTTCATCATAATACATAATAGACACATTGGTTCTACTACCTGAGATGAAAGCATCGACATTCAGATATGGTAAGTCTGCTGGTAATTCGATATAACCGATAGATCTGATTTGATCACCAACAGTGTATGTGTCATCATCCTGACCAGTGTTATCATTGATTGATCCCTGTTCGAAATGTATGTTCGTTGTATCAGTTGCAATACCAGTATTCTTGAAAGGAACCAAGTATATTTGGTCCTCACCAGCAGTCCTCATTTTGAATGAATACATCTTAACAGTTGAAAATGATGAATCTGGAGATCCACCATTATTCAAAGTAAACAGATACATTGGATATTGGCCATCAACCTGTGTTGATGATGACGAATTGATTGCTCCAATTTCAGTATCATTCATATCATACCATTTTGCTGACGTGCCTTCTACAACGATTTTTATCTGCTGATTATATGGCAAACTGTTAATGGCACCACGTGTTTCAGAAGTATTGCATCCAAGACAAGGTCTGTCATAGCTACCAAATCGAGAGAAGAATGTCATGTTTCGAGTAGAAGAATCCTTACGAGCACCGAACACTGCTTCATATGATTTATTTGGATCTGGAGTAATATCACATATACATTCAACACGAGTATCTGCTTTGTGGATTATGCCAGTATTAATATAACAAGCGGTATTGTACTGATATGATTCAACGTATTCAAGTTCATCAAAATACTCAGGAACGGAATGTGTTGCAACGATTACTTCAATCGGACCAGTGTTGGTCAAACGTACATCAGAAGCACCACCGCCACCACATCCATTTTTATATGATGAACTATATGACTTACCACCATCAGCACCACCGTTCCAACCTCCGGCACCAATAACACTTGTTGTGCCGACACCTCCATCACCACCAACGGCAGCATAGAAAGTTTTATCGGTTTGAAGGTCTAAGATACCATAAGATGTTCCACCGATTGGTGCTGGTGGTTTATTACTATCAGGGAAAGTACCACCTTTAGCGCCTTTACATATGAAGAGATACTTTCCGGGTGTTAATGAGAATTCTTCAACGTCACCTGTATATGAAAACGTCTTGTGTGGTTTCCATAATCTGTTTTTATAAACATACACGTCACCCATTGTATCACCTCCTTTTACAAAAATAAAAATTACTCTGATTCAATAGGTCTATAAGGTGTATCACTTGGTGAATAGATTGCAACAAGAACATCCTCAGGCAGCTGATCGAGTTCTGCTTGTGAAGGAAGGTGATCGAAGGTAACAATCTGAGATTCGAAACCTACTATCTTCAACTTACCTGTTGATTTGTCAGTAGCAAGATCAACGGAGGTGTAGTTTTCGATAACACGATAAACTGTTTCTTCATTAGGATCTACGACAAGAACATTTCTCGTATATTCTTTTCCTTCCTGGTAATCTTCAATTGAAGCATTACCACTTCCACCACCACCTATTTCGAGAAGTTCAAGCTTGTTAGCAAGTCTTTTAATGATTGCTGCTTGTTCTTCTATGATTCTATTAAGACGGACGAATACTTCATCCATCGGTTCATTATTCATTGATGGCATTTGAATATCTCCTTTCTTTCATTTATGATTGCTCTTCAAGCCAATGATCAACTCTGGCTTCTATACGCTCGAGGTCTGAATTAATTGATGCTTCATTATTAATGATTCCCTCAAGTATCACTTCGAACTTAGCAACAACATAAGCCCAAGGTATTAATGCAACAGAGTCATTATCAGGAAGATCAAATACAACTGGTTGTTTTGCATCACGTGCCATAGAATACATCTCCTTTCATATATCACGTTTATGAAAGCGTTCGATACTATTTATATACAAAAAAAAGAATTATAAGGGGGCATGTACGCCCCCAAATATTCTTTTCCTGATATGACGAATACCTACCTTGCTACCGGTAGTTTGCTTCATGTATAGCCGCTTGCCAACGCGGTCTTCTACAATCGGTTATCGTGAATGGGTTTATACGAGTTTAGTTTTCAGCTACTACCTCGTATCTCTTATAGTTTTTGACAGTCTTTATTTTGCTGCCAATTCGTTCTGCATAGTAAGAGCATCTGTGCACATTACTCATTATATACTCAGAACGAAGTACGCCGTAATTGTTGATCACAGCTCGTGGGTATATTTTATTTACTTCTCCCACTGTCATATTTGGATCGATATGTATCGTGCATTCTTTGCATTTACGTACACCATAACGATCCACTCTACAGTTTGCACATGTCATGCATGGATTGAATTCAACATAGCCATGTGCTTTTTTTAAAACTATTCCACCATCGAGCATTTCTGTCGATTCCTGGAGCAGAACATATTGTGCTTCAAGCTTCTCCAGGTTAGAAGCGTTTGTGTTATAGTATAGCTGTTCTTTAGCTTTATCCATCTTTTCTTCTATTGATTTCACTCTTCTGAACTCATAAAGAGTAACAGTAAGAGCTTCCTCAAAGAAGGCTTTCAGACCTCTATAGCGGCCCAGAGAAAACCACATATTCCTTGTGGAATTCTTAGTTATAGAAGCCCCGATGGATATCTTCTGCACTTCTAACTGGCATACACACCAGTCGTATACGAAGTGCAGAAATTCTTCTGGTCCATAACTATCGACGAAGCAACAGTTACGTAAATCGTCTCCCTCGGCCTGTGTCAGATTGTTGTAGCTTTTTATGAGAGCCTTCAGAACAATTTTTCCTGAGAGGCCGAGAGACTTAAGTTTATGATATATATCGATGAGCTTGTCTTCACCAACTTCAAAGAAGATTGGTGTTATAATTTTCGCTTCATCGCCTTGTACCAGCTTGATTGCTGGCGTGTGTCTTGGGCTTTCATCAAAGATGAATCCCACAGCTTTGGCAAATGCCTTAGCCTTGTTGAGTTCTTTCATTCTACCATCATTTTTAATTGTCATCATCGTGATGACCTCCTCTTCTTTATATAGTACTAATATGAGCAAAGTGAATTGAAACAAGTTTCTTTTCGTTTTGCCCATATAAATAATATATATCTCAAAGGAGAGAATAGTAGAACGAAAGTGTTGGGGTAAGGGTCTCAAACTTCCTTACCCCAGCAGTGTATCATAACCATTCCAAATATTCTTCATCATCGAAATCATCATCGTCATCGTCATCACTGTCGACGTCGATGTAGTTATCGCATGACAAACATGTTACGATAATACTGATAAGAATTGAGAATAATGTTGTAACTCCCAAGATGAACCATTTATTTTTCATCCCAACACCGTCCTTTCTACATCGTTTATTTCTTTAGAGAGGAAATCTCGCAAAGCCTCTGTAAATGCTTTGTCAAACTTCTCTCTGTAAGGCTTCGTGTTTTCGGAAACCCATAAGGCCTCTGATTCGTTTAATTCTATTTTATATGTGATACCACCATACATGTTATATATGACAGTCCACTTGTCTGAATTACTGACTCTCGTTAAGTCTTTGAAAGTGTCCGCTAAGTCGAGTGTCGTTTTGTAAACATTCAGTATCTTCATCTTTATACGCCTCCACGAGTTCTTCGAGTGTCTTTCCAACCATTACATCTAACTGAAGTTGTGCAAAGGTTGTTCCCTCTTTTATTTTTATATCTCCGTCGTATGTTTTTCCATAATGATGCATACAAAATTCATCAAATGTTTCTTTACATACTCCGTCGATCTCTATCTTCAAGTCGATTCTTCCGGGGCGTATTAAAGCCGGATCCAACTTGTCGATATGATTTGTCGTGAACACATAGATTGTGTTCGATGGTGCATTGATACCGTCAAGAGAATTCAGTAATGATGCAAATCCTCCACCAGGTCTTGATTTTTTATCTTTGTCTTCTGTGTCTTCTTCGGCTTCAATGTTTCTCATGAAACTTGGAGTTCTACATTTCTCCTTGAAGCCACAATCAATGTCTTCGATAATGATTGTTCGGTAAGAATCCTCTGTCATTGTATCAGAAGGAATTTCTCTTCCTAACATATGACCCAACGATAGTACATCATCACCATATATGAAATTGGTTGTTGAGTGTGTATATCTTGAAATTGCCTGAGCTATACTGGATTTACCTGTACCAGCGGGGCCATATAACAGAATACCGAAATGATATGGTATTCCATTCTGCTTGTACCAATCTCTGCGTTCGATGAATTTATCTATCGAATCAGTAATCAGTTTCTTCTTTGATGACTCGATAAAGATATCATCAAATGTTCTTAGTTTGTGAGTCATTGATGAGAAGTTCTCTCCATCCTTGTGAAGATAACTCCATGTCTCCCAACTCTTCTTTGATTCGATGACACCCCTGTGGGTTATCCTTTTAATGAATAACTTGAGATTGGAGACATTGCGTTTGGTGTTGATAGTCCTCAGATAGTGCCTGGTATAAGAACCCCTTACCTGCTTTTCTCTTTCGGAGTACATCCAGATTGGAGTCCCATGATACAGAGTAAAGCATTCACCACTGATATCTCCTGAGAGGTCTGTTGTAAATTCAAATTTCAGGTTCCCTTCTATTTCAGATGACTGGGTTGCCCCAACTGTCTCTGGAATATTTCTGAAAATATGTTTCAACACCGGTTGTGCCTTATAGGCAATGTCATCGATGCAGATAACGTAAGATGTCTGGTCCTTGATAAGTTTACCAAGTTTACCAGACAACTGCATGATGAATGGATTGATTGGCATATGTTTCATTAAATGAATCCTCCTTAAATGTATTCATGTAAATAATATGTGTATGAATTTTTAAAATAATAAAACCGGGGTATGAAGCCCCGGAATATTATGTAATTATATGATTCTTTAATTCATCCTTGATTTTCTTTTCGTATTTTCTGTAGAGCTCACCAAGGGTTTGACATCCAGAAGGATATAACCAGAAAATGGCAACAGTTGATGAAATCATTGATGCCATTGGTCTGATGACTGTGTTTGAAGGAATGAATATTATATTATCAAGGTCTTCAACTTTTGTATCTGAGAATTTCAATAAATCAACATATCTCTCTTCGTTTATAACAAGATCAATGAAGTTATAAACAGTCTTTGGTTTAAAAGATACTTGTCTTTGATCACCAACGGGAATGTAGTTGAATGTATTGAATGTTCTTGATGTGCATATCAATGGATCAAATCCTGATGTGCACATGTGTATGTAATGATCTCGATATTTCTTTAGCTTGACTGCTACTGACTTCAATTCATCAAGTTTTTCTGAATTATTATTACCAGTATCCATTTAATCACCTCATAACAACTCTATCAGATTTATGTCATCGACATGTAAACTCTGAAGACCATCAATATCATACAGGTCTATCATCTTACTCTTAACCTTTTCAACTATTGATGGTGGTATGAGTTTTGTGTGTGACTCTATATCAATCAACTGGAATGATTTCTTTATAGAATCATGATACAGAGGATTGAGTATTGGGAGGATACTTTCAATCGATTTTGGATCTGAAGGAATCTCGCCTCTTTCAACTGCTCTCAGTAGATCATTTGCAAATGATGATATACCCAGCTGGGTAATACCTATGAGTCCTCTGTCAAAATCACCGATTATCGAATTCAATAATGCATAGAATACTTTATTCTGAACGAATGTATTCATTATATCATCATTGATTGATGATATTGACTGACATATCATTGATGGATCTGCAAGCTGATGATTAAACTTTGACATGATAACCCTTGTTCTGTCTTCAAGCATGTACATTGTCATCAATGGTGATCCAGACACAATAAGTCTGTCACGACCGTTGTGTTTGTAATCATCAATTATGTTTGGGATAATATAATTATCCACACGATTACATCTGATGAGATATGACTTAGGTATGTACTTGAGAATGATTTCTACACGCTTCATCGCCTCTGTCCAGAAGTAATTAAGCTGAGCATATCTTTCCTGTTCGAATTTATTTACGTAAGGCATCAGATATGATTTAATGACATCCTGTTCTGGTAGTAAAGCCATCTCGAAGTCATTAACTATAAGGAATATTCTTACGTCATTAAGTCTATTGGAAAACATCTTCCAATGTTTTACGACTGATAAGACATTGGATATGATATCTCTTTCAACTGCATCACCATCAGAGAATGGTAATGAGTTTAAGAATTTAGCTGATGTCGACAAAGCCGACACCAGCACATTTAGATCGATGAATATATCAATTCCATTGAGTGGATAATAGTCTTCCCCACCAAGGAAAGTACTAATGGTATTGAACTTTAATTTCAATGCCTTACCAACAATAGGACCTATTGAGAATTCTCTCATGCTATAGTCCCCTCCTTACTGTGAGCCTCTATAATTTTTCTCAGATCACCCTCACGGAGACCAAAGATGTAATCCTCAAATGAACGAGGACCAACACGCTTGATCTCGTTTCTCTCATTGAAGATTGCATTAAGGATATGATGTCTTGTCTGCTCAAATGCCAGAGCAACAGAAATTGACTCGTGATTAGCAAGAGCTGTCTTGAGTCGCATTAACTGATACTCTGGATCCGGTTTAGTCCAGTCAGGTCTGAGAAGCTTGTTCTCCACCGAACGTATGAGGTGACCGATGATGATCTCACCATGTACTGAGAAGATCGGGATGATACCATGCATGAGATGTGCTAACTCGGTAACAGCCTCCTCTATAGTATTGAACTTGGATATCTCATTCTCGAGCAGCTTCATAATATTCATATATTTAGCAGTCATCATAATATTTACAGGAATGATATCACAGAATGATCCATTACCTGTCTCAAGTATCTTATGAGATGAAATCTTGTAGTAAGGTACATCATCAATCATTACTTCCTTGAATGAATCTGTTATGGAATCAGGAATATTGATTGATGCATACTTCGAAATTGTAATCGGAATAAGATCCTTTCCAATATATACTGTAAGAGACTCAGATATATTATCCAGATAATCTTCTTTGAGATAGATATCAAACTTCTTCTCATCTGTAGGAATAAGAGTTGAGTTCTCCATAACGAACCATTTCTCATATCCGTCAGTAAACTCAACCTTCTCTGCATTAGTCTTGAGCAGATGTTTAGCAGACAGAATCTTCTGTCCAACATCCTTTGTGAGAAGTTCTGTAGTATATATGAAACCGCCTGGGAGTTCTCCAACCTTGAGAGCCTTGGTACCATAACACTTATGACATACATCCTCATTGAGGTTACATGTACAAGGACTTCTGAACCAGAGAGTCTGTCCAAGAAGATCAGTATCATTCTTTGAGAAAATTCTCTCGTGGATACTATTCTTCTGAGTAGTATACCATCTTCCGTCCATCATCTCAAGCATACAATCATCAATGAAGATTGGTATTGGGTTTACGGAACCGCAGTCTTCAACTGTTGGTGAAATAGTTCCATATGTAAGAATCCAAAGATTACGTGCAAAGTAACCTGCAGAACCCATGTACTCTTCATTCATGATATCAGGAACACGTGCTGCGATTGCACCAACATACATACTCTGTTTTGTACTGTAACCAGCACGGAATCCATTACCGTTCATGGTTGATGTGATAATATTCTTACCATCAGGAATCTGAGCAAGATTGATATACAACTCTTCCATCTGTTTTGCTTTGATGATCTGAGTGTATTTATTATCAATAAAGAATGGGTTGTTACGTTTAAGCATTTCTGCTTCAAGTACCTTATACTTTTCAGCATTAGCAGCAACGATATCCGAGGTCTGCATATTTGGAGGATATTCAGTATTATTGATTTCTCTGATGATTTCAGAATCACGATAGTGGTCGAGGAACAAGTTCTCAGCAGTAAACACCTGCATATCTGCCTTTGAGAAATTTACCAACAACTGTTTGAGGTCCAGAGTAACCCGAGCCATAGTAACATCTCTCTGTGCAAGTGTCTTACCAAATGAATTCAGTGTCTCAACTATCTTGTCCTGAATTTTGTTTCTACCCTTCTTTGATAAGAATCCCTGAAGAATATAATCATTGATATCAATATATTCAAGATAATCCATAACAGGTCTCAAGAATACTAACGACATCATGAATCTGTTCAGAGGAAGTTTATAAGTGATCTTATCATCAACATTCTTCTTGAATTTGATGAATGTGTGTTGTAACTTTTCACCATTTTCGTCGAAGTTATTCCAACATAACGAAGCAACATCAACGACACGTTCATACAGATAATCGAAATCATGTTTGAATCTGTCAAGTATAATGGTCTCACCAATGAGATCGTATATCTGTTCACTTGATGTTATTTCATATAATGCTGCGATGTCTTCGAATCTTGATTCATTGACATCTGTATCAATATTGAAATTTATCATATCATGGTCCCTCCATTAGTTATCAATCATGCTCATATCGAACTTGAAGTTCATAAGCATTTCCTTACGAGCATTCTTGTTCTCTTTACCATCACCAACAAGCATACCCATTGTTGATATGATTTCAGCATCATCCATTGTAACACGTAAAAGCCTACGTGTCTTGGGATCCATGATTACCTCCTTTGATACAATTGCTGCAGATGATCCAAGACCTTTGTAACGTGCTTTTATAGCAGGATACATCTTTTCAATATACTCGAAGAATTTCGATATTGTTGTCTGAATCTTGTTGCCATTCTTATCAGGGTACTTAACAAGAAGACCATATTTCTTCTGGACATTGATAATGTATTTCAGCTGTGAAACGAGATCATCATCAATAACAACCAGCTGGTCATGCAGATCAATAACGGCTTTGATCTGATGATTGTCATGATCATACTTTAACTCTGGATATACCTTTATGAGCATACGTACCCAGTCATCAACATGCTTCTCAAAGTCTTGAGGAGTATCGCCGTACTTCGCAAAACCATAAGCTATGTATTCAAGTAAATCCATGTTTGTAGATCGATTGATTGATACCTCGGATAATGTTGACAGATATTCAAATGATTCTGTAACAAAGTCTTTGGCATTTACTTTTTTCGACATGTTGTGTTCCTCCATTCACAATAATAGTAGTAATGAGTAGTATCATTATTTGAACAATATAAATATGTTGGGGAGCAATGCTCCCCAATATTATATTTATTTCATTTCATTTCAGGGAATTCAAGTTCCATTCCACCGATAGAGTCAACACATACCTGAAGGTACTCTGTCTGAGAAGCAACGTAATATACGTTCTTATCTTTCATGAGTTTGTACAGAGGTGGCTCTGCTATATAGAGCTTACCAGCCCTGATGATTTCTGGTAAGAACTTAACAAAGAATGCACAGATACCAACACGGATATGATATCCATCAATATCAGCATCAGTAGCTATGATTATTTTATCGAAGTAAAGTTTCCTGATATCGAATGTTGGTCCTATTCCACATCCAAGAACCTTAACCAGATTCAACCAAGGAACTGACTGAAGTGCTCTATCAAGAGTGAGATCCCATACATTCAAAGATTTACCTCTGAATGTTAATATAGCTTGATACTTTGCATTTCTTGCACCCTTAAGTCCACCGCCTGCGGAATTTCCTTCAACAAGGAAGAGTTCTTTTGGTTCGGGAGTTTTGATTGTTGCGCAAGGATAATATGAATCAGGCTTCTGCCATGACTTTAATGCCTTGGTAGTTGATGCAACATTTCTCATCTTTTCTCCTTCGATACGAGCTCGATGGTTACCGATAACAACTTCAGCCATCTCATTCAGTACCGAATCATTGGACTTTGATAATACTTTATAAGCAGCTTCTTCAATTGCTTTACCAAGTACTCTGTTGTCGACAGAATGTTTACTTTGTGATGTAAACATATGTGCGCAGTTTGTACCTGCCTTTACAACGATATTCATGTGTGCAAGAATATCTTTCTTGAGATCAACACCTTCGAGTTTCTTCTGCTTGCGAATAACTCGTTCTGTTATCGCCTTACTGAAACCTCTGATGATTCCATCAACATGAGCACCATTCTGAGGAGTATGAATCATGTTCATCCAAGAATGACGAACATCATCACCTTTGTATTTATCCGGATCAGAATATGTGATTGCAACAGATACTTCGAAATGTCTATCAAATACTTCCTCATCAAACTCTTCTTTCAACTGACCAGAACATTCGAACACGAGATCATTACATAATCTCGCATCCAATGGAACGAACTGCTCAAAGAACTGGAATAATTCTTTATGACGAACTGTTGTTGTATCTCCATTGATTGTATAAATCATATTGGTTGATCGTGGTAAAGTATAATCTGCATCAGCAAGCCATGTTTTCATGAGTCCAGTAGGTATAGTATCAACACCGAGTAACTTTCTTGAAGGCTTAAATGTTACAATGAGACCATGTTCATTTCCAGTGTAGGATTCCTTCTTCTCATCAAACAGAACTCCGTTCTTATATATGAGAGTCATCCTACATTTTTCAGTTGGTCTTATTGTTACTATCTCAAGATATGATGATAATGCCAACACACAGGTTGAACCACCAACACCATTCTCACCAGTACTCTCACCATGAGCTCGTGTCATCTTTGTACCTGCTTGGATAGTTTCATATACCTCTCTGATTATATTGGTCGGAATACCTCTACCGTTATCACGGACTGTTATCTGTTTATCAGTCATCGTGATTTCTATCTTGTTACCAGGTGATTCAGTGTTACTACATTCATCTTTACTGTTGTCAACCAACTCTTTACAAAGATGGAATACACCAAGGTCTCCAAGATTGGCAATGTACATTGTTGGTCTGGCCTGGATCTTCTCTACATCGTTTTTGATGATATTATATTTATCATCTTTAATCTTTGGCATGGAAAGCTCCTCCTTCGTTTTATTTGCTATTTTGATAGTTATTCTCCATAGCACGAAAATAATATATGTCTTTTGAAAACAAATTCGTAAGTTCATCTATGAACAATATCACTCGCCGGTGATAACTATCGAACATTCTACTGACATGGAATGTATCCTCCGTTTTTATGGACCGATCTGGCTGAAGTCGGTCCAACTATTTGTATTTATTTGTGGGGGCTTTATGCCCCCAAATCCTTATAATTTTCTATGCTACCGGATTTAATGGTACATAATTGCTATTATTTGAACTCTTCATATATATATTATTAATATGAGAAAAGAATAAGAATTCGCTTATTCATCTCTCTTACTTTAAAGGAGGAATCAATATGACAAAGACAGAAAGACTTGCAAACGGTTACACAAAGTGGGTTCTCGTATCTGACAGACATGGAAATGACAACATAGACGATTTATGGTACAGCTCTGCTCTGCAGCCATGGCTGATAGGATCAGAAGATAAAGTTGCTGAAGATATCACAGACTGGAATAACACAAAACTCAGAAATTTCGCAAAGAAACTTAATATCCATATGCTCAATGTAATTTCTGATGAGGACGAGACAAACTCTTACACCATTTTGCCAGTTTATTCTTACAAGTTAAACAGAAAAGCAAACAAGCACCTTGTAGAGGCTTACCTCGAGACATTCGAGTTTTCACCTAATCAGTTCCTGAATTATCACAGAAAGGATCTCATCGCACTACTTGGCATAAAGACATACAATAAGTTGATATATAAATACAAAAACAACGATTAATACGAGAGCCCTTCGGGGCTCTATTTTTTTTTTGTTTTGAAAGCATTATTGAACGAAAGGGTAATCTTTATTATTCGGAAAGGAATGATATAATGAAAATCCAAGAATTATTTGACATTGATAGATACATCAAGGTCAACCAGCTTAAGGAAGTTACATCTCAACATATATACAGAACACAGAACATGTTTAACCCAGAGGGCTTGTTCTCAGAAGATATCTTTGGTCAGACTGCTGAAGAACAAAAATACACATGTGGTTACATAAAGCTTCCTGTTCATGTATTCAATCCATCGGTTGCAAAAACAATCATTGCTCGTTCTGGTGGTATCATTCGTAAGATGGCATATGGTGAAACGAAGTGTAATCTGAAGAATGGTGTTCTCGTTGCAGACAAAGAAGGACAATACTGCGGTCTCAAAGATCTGTATAATATATGGGATCAAATTGATATAAGAAAAACTCTCAATACCAGATCAGATGAAAACATCGATATTCTTACAAAGTCTCCAAAGAGATTATTATTCAATGATAAAGTATTGGTGTTACCTCCGGCCTTCAGACCAATCGGTATGCGTAATGGTCGTAGAACCAAGAATGCGTTGAATTCTCTTTATACCCATATCATAGGTCTCAAGAGTGTTACTGCTCATACTACATCAAATGTCTACCAGATATATGCAAAGTTCCAAGATGCTGTAATGAATATTTATACTTACATACATGACTATGTTGGTTCAAAGAACGGCTTCTTCCAGAAACAGTTACTTGCAAAGACAACAACGTTTACTGCAAGAAACGTTATATCCGCTCCACGTTATAACAACGATCATCCTGCTGTAGGTATATTCAAGACAGGTTATCCATTGCATACATGTGCAACATTATTCCGTCCTCTTGTAATATTCCAAATGAAACAGTTCTTCACATATTCAAACGTCCAGGATATTCATCCAAACAAGGAGGAAGTAAAACCTGGTGTTCTGAATAATATCTACGACAACAAGATGATTGAAGATCTGTGTAATATTTATATGGAGAATCCGGGATCACGTTTCCGTATCATGTATCTTGATGCTGAAAATCAGATACCTATGCAGATGGAATATCTTGATATCAAAAAGAATCAAACAGTGACAAGACCGGTTACATTAACCGACGTAATTTATCTATGCTGCAAGGTAGCTATTGAGGATGCTGGTAGAATGGCATACACTGTTCGATATCCTATAGGTGACTACCTTGGAAACTTCTTTACCAAAGTACACATTCTTTCAACATTGGAAACGATGCAGATTCAATTCCGTGGAGAAACAATGAACTATTATCCCGTTATAGATATTAATAGACCACATAACAGAGTTGCTACATCATTTATTGAAACTATAAACATGAGTAACTCTCGTCTTAAAGCACTTGGTGCAGACTATGATGGAGATATAGTTAAGAGCATTGGTTTATGGAGTGATGAAGCAAACCAAAAAGCAGAAGAATTAATGTACTCCAAAATATACAATATCAAAGCAGAATGTGACTCAGTTTATACCATTGAAATCGAGTGCTTGAATGGATTATATGCATTAACAAAAAGAAATGAGTAAAAGGGAGTGATTCTCAATGGCTAAGTTTGTTACCGATGACGGTAAAGGCGGTATTTCTGGAGATCGATTACTTGATCAACTACGAGGAAAAACACCATCATATTCATATGACTATTTTCCACATGCGAAAAAGAAACACACTGATGTTGATAAACTCAAGGTTCCATCTGGTAGACTCAACAGTCATCGTTTAAACAACATCAATATGTATGAATTACTGACACACATTCAACAAACGTTATCATTGAATAACAGATGTATTATCGAGATGATAACAAACGAAGATCATCGTTGTATCAATACAAATGAAACGATTCAACGCAGAATTCATTTATTTGCAGAAAAGTTTATTAATGATGATTTCAAACAAGCAAATCCAAAACAAAAAGTACGATTCAAAGTAGATGAAGACAACTTTGATTACAGAGATGAAACAGATGAAGAATGGCTTGATAGATTATGTCATATCTATATGCATCGATATCATCCATCTAAACTTCAAATGATTAAATGTGAAGAATGTTTACAATGTTGGATGAATTCAGATAAATGGTAATTTTTTTTATTCTACAAATAAATGTCTTTAGATAGACGGAGTCTATCTTATATTATTATATATTAAGATATTGATGATAATAAGCAAAATCAATAACCGAATTGTACTATTATAATTAGAAAGGAGGATTATGTAGTATGAATTATAGCGACATGTTTGCTATGCTGGGTTCTTCAAATGATCCATATGATGGTCAGTTTGATAATCCACATTCAGAATTCCCTACATTTCCGACAGCACCTTCCGGTTTTGATACGTCATATCAACCAGCCCCAGCACCAATGAGTTGGGAAGAAGCTTTCAATGGTTTTAAGACAAGACCGGTGTTGTATAATATGGATGGATGGATTTCACCTTATGCTTCAAATAACTGGGGTGGTACTTCAAATATCCTTGCGTACATTGATGAACAGTATAAACTTCCTATGGGTGAATCCAAAATTGATCCTAACAGAATCTTTACTGCTGAAGTCAATGGTTTGAGAGCTTTGTCTGCTGACCAGGCTAAGATACTTAAGATGTTTGAAAAGAAGCTCGCTGAGTCACTTACTGAGAAAGGCAAGGTTGGTCTCACAGAAGAAGACATTGAAGCTATGGCTGCAATAACTTCTGCTCGTGCTGCTTTAACAAACATTGAAAAAGAGAAGGTTGCTATCAAGAAGAATATTGCTGACATAAAGATCAAACAGGCACAGAATACAAATGCTCCTGCTGCGACAGGTGCGGGACCAAGAAGCATGACTTCTTCATCAGATATCGGTAGAAATATTCTTGATAATATTTTCGCCGCACCTGGTATGTCTGCTGTAACAACACCTATTGTATCCGAGGTTGATTATTCGACTTCTGGTGTTTCGGCAGGTCAAGAGATTCTCGACAATCTTCTCGGTACTGGACCTACCGGAGCAATACTTGCTGAAAAGCAGGGTATGAGACCTCTTGTTGTTCTTGGTGAAGACGGTCATGCTGAGGATGTTATCGTGGTAGATAAAGATAATGTCCAGGTTAAAGATATTCCAGATGGTTTTGAAGTTCCTACATTGGAATCTCTTGGTGATGTTCATCCAGAAACAAATACCATTGACTGGGAAGGTGCACGTCAAGTCGAAACCATCAGCAAAGCTGCTGTAGAAGCATCGGAGGAATAATGACTTATGGAGAATGAAAATTATATCAAGATGGATGGTGAAAAGGCTTCATTTGATGGTGGAGCTATAAGATACACCAAGACAGGAAAAGGACGTTATGATCTGATACCTGGTGAAGTTGTTATTTCCATCCTTAATGATGCATGGGAATATTTCTATAATGAAGGATCAATGACTACTTCTAAAATGGATATAATCCAGATGGCATATCAAAATACTAATGTAGGTCGAGTTAAATACTCGGAGACAATAATTAATCTTGTCAATTATATTTATGCAGAAGGAAAATGGACATATGATGAAACACACGATGATTCTGTTGAAACAGACTTTGGTGATTTCTTAACCGGTTTCTGTAGAATGCTTCATGATCTCGCAATACACTATGAGAATGGAGCAGAGAAGTATGGTCCTGACAATTGGAAAAAAGGTATTCCATTGACTGGTGGTGAACGTGGCGGTTCATTCACCGATTCAGGATTAAGACACCTCAATCAATGGTGTCAAGGTCTCAGTGATGAACCACATCATATTTCATGTATATGGAATTTTTTTGGTGCCATATGGACGATTCTCAATAAAGATAAATGATTAATTATACGGGGCTTCGGCCCCGTATTCATTTATTTTCAACACAACAATAATTGCGGGATTCAGCTATTGGATCGCGATTCTCCATAGTGTTAGATTCCCCTCAATTGCAATTAAATTCTACAGAAAAGGAGAAGACTAATATGCTTGAAACAAAATATGGTTTAAAATATTCAATGCCTCACAGCATTGTCCATATTGTTGATAATTCAATGTATCAGGGTGAACTCCCAAGAATCGTCACTGACGATCCTTCATTGTATTCAACAATCGTTGTTTCTGGTGCTCCGATGGGTGCTGATAATGAGATCATACCAATCAACAGAAGTGATGTGTTAAACATTGCTTATGGTATGGCTAATCTCTCATCGGGTGATATCAAGAAATTTGGTCAGACCGTAACATATCCGTCTGCAATTCTTGCACAGGATGCTCCTATAAAGTTCATGCGTGTAACACCTGCTGAAGCAACATATGCTTTCTCTTGCCTCCTCATCCAATGGAGATGGGATGGTGCTACAATGCACGTTCGTTTCAAGACAACTTCTGGAAACGGCAACAATGGACTTCCTCCTGGAATAGTTCATTCAAGCTTCAAGAATCCCGCTCGTCTCAACTCAACACTCGTAAGAATGTTTGCTGAGGACTTTGTTCCTGATGAAACTGGCGGTACATGGAAGCAGCGTGTATTCATGACATCTATAGCTGCAGGCCGTGGTAAGGTGTATGATTTCTATAATTATGCTATCAACCAGACTCAGCAGTCAAAGCGTCCTGCAAACGTAAGATATCTGTTTGCAACAATCGACACACGTACAGATCAGATCGTTGAGCGTTTCTATGCTTCACTCGTAAACCAGAATAATGGTGGCCGTGCTGATGCTATCGAAACAGTAAACGTTCAGGTTGGTCAACGTGTTAAGGGTTCTTCAATCATCATTCCTACAGTTAACGAGTTAGCTGTAACCGAACTCTACAAGGAGTATATGTCTAAGGTTAAGGAAATGATCGATGCTGATATCCTTCCTGCTGAATCCGATGAGATGAAGTGGGTTACAGATGTCTACAAGACAATGACAGTTAACATATTCGATCCTATATATGGTAGATATATTTACAACGGTGATACCGATGTTAAACTGCCATACTTCCAGGTTGATATGTTTGACCTCGATATTCCTCAACTTGAGACAGCTAACAAGCTCAATATAGCTCTTGATAAAGACGCTGTAGTTTCAGAGTATCTTGCAGATCCTACTGAACTTGATGCTGTCCTCGATTCAAAGACATACGGTGTAACAAATCCAGATGATGCATATCACGTAGGTGATTTGTTTATCACCAATACAGCAACACGTGCACTTACATTGATCACATCAATCAATCAGTACACCGGTGCTATCACATCAATACCGATTTCTCAGGTATATATCGACAAGAATTCAACACCTCAGAAGAAGTCTATGTTTGCTGCATTCACATCAGTTGATTCAACTCCTACAAAGGAAAATGTAATCACTGCTGTAAATGATCTTATAAGACGTAGAAAGCTTGTTCCTACTGTTTCCTCAACACAAATAACAGAGGGTAGAGAATACTATGTATACAATCCTGACATAGTTCTCGTTGAAAATAAGGCATCAATCGATCCTAACAACAAGCTGACAAACTTCATCATTGCCAGAATCGAGTATGAGAATAAGGAAGTAACTTCTACAACAGATCCAACACCAAGTGAAACTACATCTGTATTATATAAGACTCCTGCTGAAATGTACAAGATACTTGTATATCCTTCAACAAAGATCACTTCCTTTGCAACAAGCACAGAGGATGAATTCTACAGATCACCTGGTGCAACATATATCGATACCGAAGCAGGTGTTGTATATGTAAACAGTTATAACGGAGCTACTGGCGAAACACCAAAACGTTTTGTCGTTGCTAACTCAACAACACCATTCTTCGTTGGTAACTGTCCTTCATCATTCTCTGTTACAAAGGATCTTATGAATACAGCATACGATCTTCTCATATACAAGGATTCAGATGATCAGACTGGTACAAACGTTGATGTTTCATGGTCTGTAGTCGGCGGTTCTGGAGTACCTAACACCGGTAACGGTTATAAGACTGGCGATATTATTACTCTCAGTGACGAAGATGTTCCAAATGATACAAAGTACACAATATCAAATGTTGTTTCTGGTGCAGATGCTCAGACAATAACTGTTCGTTTTGTATCTGGTTCAGCACAGAGTACATCTATTGCTGCAGGTATATACAATACTGCTGATCTCGAAACATATGATCCTGCTGGTGCAACAGATGAATATGTTCCAAGCAGATATTATGAGAAAACAACAGACGGCGAAGGTCATGCAAGTTATACACTGATCGAAAGCGAAACAGCTCCTAAAGATTGGGGTGTTGCATCAGACAAGTACTTCACAAAGAGACTTGCTTCTGGTCTCCAGATCAAGATTACTGCTGCAGACATAAAGACAATTATTACTCCTCCATCTGCTAATCCAACAGTAATCAAGCGTTTCATGATCACTGGTACTCAGGGTTCACTCTATCGTTACCAGATGGATCCTACTGACATTCCTTCAGACTACTATTCACCATCATACGGTATCAACCCGAACTCAGAGCTCGGTGGTATCCCGATCGAAAACGGTTATGCTGGCTTCTTCGATGATGATATTTCTGAAATTGAATTCAAGTGGCGTTACTCAGCTCTGCTTGTTAAGGCATACAAGGGTGAGATAGATCCTCGTATCAAGTCACCTGTAAGATGTCCTGCCAAGTATCTCTTCGACGGCGGCACAAATACTATCGTTGGACAGACAATTCTTCCATACATGGTATACAAGCCGGTTGATATAATCAACGCTTCAACAATCTACAATGACGACGAGAAGGAATCTATACTCCTTAACAGCGATCTCATCGCAAACATCAAGGAGTTTGAGGATATCGACGTTAAGCAGGCAATGTATGACCTTATGGTATATCGTTGCTACCAGGGTATTCCTGAGGACAAGCGTCCGATAGGTCCTGGTTCAGGCTTATCACTCCATCTCGACTCAGGTGTTACAGATGCTAACACAGCAATGCTTGTTAACCAGTCATTCACCAAGAGATTCAATAACCCGAATGCTTCTTGGGATATTGGTGGATATGTATCTTCTGCTGACGGCATTTCATACACTTATACTAAGGCACTTGCAGACAATATGTTTGCACATCTGAAGCGTTTCACTGTTAATAAGCCATTCACAGGCAAGTACACCAACATTTCTCCTGAGAGCTACATCTCATTCTTCCCGGATATAGATGTACGTGACTGGGAGGAAAGAGAACTCCTCTACAAGTCTGGTGGTAACGCTTGGATCATGGATGTTAACGGTAACCTCCAGAGAAAGTCACAGCGTACTCTCTACAGAGAAGGCGATACCTCAGATCTGATCCAGGAGAACAACATGAGAACACTTTCTCAGTTGACATATCTCCTCCAGAACAAGATCGATTCTTATCTGCTTGAGTACAACGATGATGGCGTTCTTAAGACACTTAAGGACGACGTTGATTCAATGTTCTCCAACTGGGTTGGAAACCTTGTACAGAAGCTTGATATCACTTTCGAGAGAGACATCAATCCTCTTGACGGCGGTGAGATCGTAGTATGCTACTGCAACGTTACATTCAGAGGTCTCATCCTCAGAGTACCGATCATCGTAAACGTTCAGAGACGTACTGATTCTGAATAATGGTAGGAAAGGAGAGATAATCTATGGCTACAAGTTTACAGACAGGCATCCGTGAGTACAAGGGTGACCTTTCTCAGTACACAGGTATGTACGGTGGTCTCACACCAGATGTGCATACTCTTAGAAGTCTTAATCCGCTCACTACCAACCGTGTTCTCTGCGTAATGTACCGTGGTCCTTACTTCCTCATGCACTACTTCGGCGGTGATGAGAACAATGCATACAACCCAAGGAACGAATTCGGTACATACAAGAAGATTGTCGAGTACTACAATACCGGCATCACTTGTAATATAGGAGATGCTTCTCTCGCTCCAGCTACTCTTCAGGGTGGCTTTGCGGGTAGAAGCATTTCTATCCCTACAACTCAGAACGCACAGTCAGGTCAGACTCTCACCATTCAGGTTCCTGAAATGGTAGGTCGTCCTGTTGCTAACTTCCACAATATGTGGATCGATGGTATTGCAGATCCTATCACAGGACTTACAACATATCACGGTCTCGTAGCAGGTTCTATAGGTGAAGATAATACTCCTCAGAGAATATTCGCACCTGTAACCGGTGGTAATGCTCTCGCATCATCATCTGGTGTTGCACTCGATCCTTCACCTGCTTGGGAAGTTGCTGAGTTCCTCATAATCGCACTTGACAGAAGTGGTGCACGTGTTGAAGCTGCTACAATGGCTCTCGGCTGTGTTCCTTCTGCAAAGGTTGGTAATGACATATTCAACTCAAACAACACCGGTCAATCACAGATCCAGAATCTCCAGCTGACATACAACTGTCAGTATGTACAGTCTGCTTATGTAAATGACCTTGCAACAAGATACGTTAAGCAGTTCGCTGTATTCGGCAACTCACTTAACTTCAATCCTGGTGCTGGTGATGCATTCTTCGACACAGCTAATGAGGCACCTTATGGTGACATCAATACAGCTATATTCAACGGTGGTAAGAGACCTAACCTCGACTCTGTTCAGTCTGGTCTTGGTAATGCTCCTGTTATGTATGCTAACAACAAGGCTGTTGTACGTAATGCACCTGCTCCGAAGGCTGTTGAAGTTGGTGATCACTCAGTGATCTACAATGATGCAGACTTCAACTCTACAGATATATCCAATCCTTATGAGGGTGCAGGAATCTAACAAAAAAAAATACAATATAGTGCGGGGGCCACAAGGCCCCTGCATTAATTGTATTTATATTAAATTAAATATTTCAATTATATCAAATTTCTCATAATGGAATTTTATACACACATGTCTTGATCGACATTCAAAGAACCCAATGTATACACCTAATAATTTCTTATCGGCTTTTGTAATCATCTTCTTTGATATAATTATTCCATCATCCATGATTGTTGGACATTTTGCTTTACCAACAATCTCTCTTTCGTACATTGTAAACTCTGTTCCCAAAGCTGCTTCAACTAATTCATCATCATTGATTGTATCCAGAGATGATATATCAAACTCTGGATCATCCATTAATTCTTTTAATAATGAATCATCATTGAAGATGTATTTGAATTTGAAGTTCTTAGGTTTGTGTGTTTCAACCAACTCAACCGGAGTCAGTTCTTTTTTACTTGATGCCATTATATTTTCCTCCTCATGTGAAAGCATCCATCATCTTCTCTGTGAAGTTACTAATGTAGCATTCTATTGTTATAGGTAGTACTCCTTTATTGGGATCATCATCGTCTTCTACTATTGCATCGCATAATCCCTCATACGTTAAACAAATATTACCATCATCTGTTGGTCTACCCACATGTTTCTTGTAATCTTTTTGTAATTGATACAATACACAATTAGCTTTCATTATATCATCAGCATATTCATCATCTGGACAATAATCACATAGTAAGAAATCAACTACCATACCATGATCTAATCCATTGATAATATCACCGATAACTTTAAAGATTTCAACATCTCTACGAACTATTGCTTCTCCAAATAACATATACTGATTCAACTCAGCTGACAAGTTTGATATTGCTTCTTCTACAAAGTCCCAACATGTCATCACAGTTAACAATTCATCCGATGAATTTGATTTAAACTTATATGGTTCCAATACATGACCTCCATCATATTTGCCATTGGAACCTTTCTTGACAAGTGTTATTGATTCCGGTGGAACATTAGTGAACCCATGTTGTGATGTAAACAATTTTAAGTCATCCATCGTTTCTGCGTATACATAATAATTCATATTTTTAGAAGTATTATGTACTGAGGAGAATTCGAATTTGAGATAATAATCCTCCATGTTACCATCCCTTCATTTCTGCTAAAACAACCTTGGCTACAAATGATAGTAACCCTATGTTGCCCATCTTGTATTCACCCGTTCTTCCAAATGGTACATAATAAAATTCGGGTAATTTGTCTTGTAGATAATTCTTTTGGAACTTCGATAAGAATGGAAGTATGTCTGTATCGTAATTATCTACTTTATTGAATACATTACAAAGAAACTTATGAATACCAAGGGTATGCTGATTTAACATTTCCTTTGGTATACCCTTATATGTGACCACTCCATCGGAGTAGAACATTTCTATTCCTTTATAATACATATAAGCAGACCAAGTATTTTCATGTTTGAATTCTATACCATCGATATTATTTATTATTTTATTTTTCGAATTGAAAATACATGCATCCGAATGTAATGATATCACATTTGTTTCGTCTAAATTGTTAGCTTCTAAGAATTTTCTTCTGGTATCAAGCTCACATTCTATTAGACGCTGTGAATATTCCTTGTTATCGCGTTGCATTAAACCAACTCTTTTTGTTCGTTGATCCTTTGGTAATAACCGTAATATCCGTATCGTTTCTTCATCAAGTAACCCATACTTTTCTGATACTGATACAGACATTGCTCTCATATCATATTCAACGATATTAGAATGAAACATAAATTGGATATTTGGATTAAACCATAAAAGTTTTTCATTCATTATACCACCAACCTTTTCTTTAAATTAGTACATATTTGTCATGTACATATAAATGATATATGTATCATTTAAAAATTTTACATGTATGATTTATTTGTATATGAAAATACAAATATAAAATTCTTATACAAAGGAGAAAGAATATGGCTGACAATAAAAACATTGATCCGTTGGAAGCATTACTCAATAAGCAGAAAGCTGCTCTTGGTCGTCCAACAGATGAACCTGCTGTTGAATCAACCAATGCAACACCAGAATCAACCGGATTCATGAACACTGAAATTCCTGTAAATGAAGTTGCATCACCCTTAATTCCTGATGATATTACTGAAGACGATATCTATGGTAACAATGATCTGGAGAATGAAATAGCAGCAGAAGAAGCTGCTGATGCAGCACAGCGTAAGGCAATGGCTGATGAAGCCATCAGTCAGAAGGAGCAGAAGAAGGCCGAGACACCTTTCATGCCACCTGATGAGCATGATATGCAGTATCATAATGAAGCGATTGCATATCAGCAGGACAAACTCAACATAGTATCAGGAATGGTAAACCGTGTTGTTGCCAAATACAGAATTATCTCTGGTGGCATCGAAGACGTTCCTAACCCCGATCTCGGTACACTCGGCAAGATGGCTGTAATGGGTGAACTCATTGACATCTATCACAACAACGGCGAAAAGATAACTCCTGAGTTTGAGAATCTTATTCTCAAAAACTGGGTTATGCCTGATGGATCACTTGCTATCAACAATATCAATGCGAATGGTATTGTAATCGATAGAACAATGACAGGTGATGCTCCGACAAACGTATCATCAACAAAGATAACAAATGATGTTCCTACTGAGGAGAAGAAAGAAACTCCAACAATCAACATCAATGTTGAACAGGGTACTCCTGTAACAGTAAATGTTGATGATTCTATCGTTGCTAAAACAGCTGAGACAAATGAGGTTAACATCTACGTCAAGGAAGTTACTCAGGAAGAACTTCTCAAGACAACCATCGTTGAGAACTCAGACCAGGAAGGCATTATCAACGTATATGACTCCGGCGTTAATGATGTTCCTATTACACTCCCTCTCTCGGGATATCGTTGTGTAATGAGACCGATCAACTGGTTTGACTTTATCAAGCTTACAGCACCTACTTCAAACAATGGTACTGATAACGAACTCAAGAAGTGGTCTGTAATATATGATCACCTTAAGAATCCTTCAATCGGCGAATTCAAAGACTTTGAAGACTTCATGAAGAAGACAAAGTACCAGGATCGCGAAATACTTATGTGGGGTCTTCTTGTTGCTACTGCTGATGATGAGGAAACTCTTTCATTCACATGTGACAATGAAAACTGTAAGAACAGAATCAAGATCAAGTATCGTCCTCGTACAATTATTCATATCGATGATTCACATGTTCCTTCATGGTATCTTCCTTCATATGAATCTGCTCCTGGTCCTGATTCTGTTAAGATCTGGGAAGAAGCAAACGGCAGAAGAAAGCGTTACAAGCTTCCTAACACAGGTATCATCGTTGAGATCAATGAACCTTCTGCATACGAATACGTTACACAGAAACTTCCTCTCATCGATACACTGTTCAAGAGATATCGTCCAGATGATTCAATGACAAAGCTTGATCCTCAGGATGTATCAATGGCTGAATTCGATTACCTTGCTGCAAATGCATTGTTCGTTTCTGCAATGACAATCGTTCGTCAGGGTAAAGACGGTAAACCCAAGGAGTATCGTTTCACTAACTGGAATCAGATTGAGGAGATTATCACAAAGGCTCTCGATGCAGAAGACTCTGGTATTCTTCTTAAGATTATCGAGAAGACAAGAGAGAACGTTTCTCCTGTATCATTCCGAGTTGAAGATATCACATGTAAGTCATGTGGTAGACATATCGATTTCGTACCTATTAATGATATCGGAACATCATTGCTTTTCCAAGTATCACGAAGGCTCAGCAATACTCAGATAAACTTAATCGAGATGGATTAGAAATTATCGAGATGGGGCTAATGTTCGGAAAGATAATTCCAATGAACATGCTTGCACGAATGCCGCTTCCATTCGTGCACCGCCTCCGTGATATAAGGATCAAACAGTTGCAAGAAGCAAATAAGCAACAAGAGTTGCAGATGCAACAAGCTCGTGTACAACAGCAGAGAAATATGACACGTGGAAAATTACCACCAAACTGGAGACCACCGGCACAACCACAAAATATCTCTGGTGGCTTTGATCCCGCCATGTTTAATGGCACACCGTTCGATGATATCATAGATGAACTTACCTGATATTTTACAATAATAAAATAAAGAGGTGAGTTTTTAATGGATAATATGTCAGATTTTTCCCAGTTAAATCAATACATTTACTGGTTTATACAAAATAATGGAATCCCCTATGTTGTCGACAATTACATTGTCTTACGAGAACAATATTATTCGGAAAAGACAAGTGTGTCAACGACATAGGTATATTCCGTCTGGAGGTACTTATGATAAAAATCCCGAATAACATGCTCGAGGAATTCAAAGGTCGTTTCAATACACATAAAGTGAATATAGCAGCATGTAACATCTATTACAAAACAATGATATTACTCAATAAGAAAGCAAAGATGATAGAGAAAAAGAATCAGCTTATGATTACAAGAGAGATATATGAGTCTGATTTCTTAAATGCTTTAAGTGATATCGAACTTGTTACTCCACCAACTGATGCTTTTATACCCGGAGATGGTGAGAATGAATTAATGACCATCAACCAGTTAGCTGCAGAATACATAGAGATTACAAAGCGTATGCCTGTATCTCTTATAGAAGAAACATATGGCCCTACGAATGCATTGGTGATCCTTCTTAAGAAAGATCCAAAGAATGTTGATAAATTCCATGATGACTTGTTCTTATACTTCATGCTGTACAAGTATCTTGATCAGATTGATATTATAAGACTTAATACATTTTCAAACTACACACCAATCATCGAATATATCGTTAACAATATAACTCTTGATGATTGGAAGAGTTACGTCAGAACCAACAGGATTAACGAAAAGAAGTATGCTGAGAAATGTGAAGACATACTGTTCAATCCGGACATAGCTTCTGTATCTAAGTATTACAAGAACTCCACAGATCCAGATGTACCAAAGCTCGATATCGTTAATCTTATCGAAAGACTTGTATCTAACACTGTTCTGAAAAATGATATTATACTGATACTCGGTGTATATCTCATAATATCATTCGCTATGTCTGATTTTAATAATAAAAAGGCCGAAGATTCACCATGTGCAAAATATGTACGTGATGTTCTATCTAAAATCTAAAATCTAAAAATTCGAACATATATAATTCTCCCGAAAGGAGGATCTGTTGTTAAAATCTAATATAGTAGGAGTGATATAAGATAATGGAACAGAAAGAGATCAATAATGTAAACAACAAAATCAGACGTCGTCGTGGTACGATGAACACTGCATCCGAAATCGATAAACGTGCAGAAGAAGTATCACCAATGTCTTTGTTTGGTGCATCAGCGATGGTGTTCCCGGACAAGATATCTACCGTTCGTGGTGTTATGGGTACACGTCATACATCACAACGTGTTGTTTTAATCAATCCTGAATTCCCTCGTTTGTATACCGGTGCTGAAAATGAATTCGGTGACAGATCATCTTGGAACATCAAGACACCCGATGATTGTGAACTGGTACGAACCTTCAGGAAGTTCAAGGATTCCGCAATATCACCAATTGCGTATATCTTTAAAAATCTGAGGACTGGTAAATATTCGTGTCATGTTGTAAAGCCATGTCACCATCTCGTTGAGAAATACGGTTTCCGTATGAACAATGCGATTCATGGTAAATACAATGATGGAGATATCTTACCAAAAGGAACCACAATTGCACAATCTTCATCATATGTAAATGATAACTATTGTGCTGGCAGAAATCTCAGAATGATATACACAGTACTTCCAGAGCTCACAGAGGATGCTCTTGTTATCTCAGACAGAGCAGCAAAGGCATTGGAATATGACATGGTCGATATTGTAACCGTCAATATCAAGCAAAGTTCTTTCCTTCTGAATAAATACGGAAATGAACAACTGTACAAACCTTTCCCGAATATAGGAGAGGAAATACAGGATGACATTCTCTGTTTTATCAGAGAAAACTCCTATTTGTCATCTGCATCAGAAGCACTGATTCCTCATATCAATGATACCAACTACTGTTCACATGGTATCGTAGTCGATATGGATATATATTCCAACGTCGATGTTGAGAATGATCAGTATAACTATTATCTCGGTCAGATACGTGACTGGTATTCTGACATTTATGCTTTCATTTCAACTATCGTAGATGATCCCTATCAGGACGACACATCTCTGTTGGATATCTATCATCAGGCCGAAAAATACTTAAACAATTCAAAGTGGGTAACCAAAGAAGATATTGTTGATACTGTAATAAAGTTTACAATACTTCAGCCAAAGGAAATCCATGTTGGACAGAAGGTTGTTGGTCGTTATGGTAACAAATCCGTTATTGCGAAGATTATTCCATGGCAGCTTATGCCAAGAACCGTTGAGTATGATGAAGATGGTAAACCAATCCCTGGCACGGAAGAGCCAATCGATATGTTGTGTAATGCACTTGCTGTTCCAAACAGAATCATTGCATTTGCAACATATGAATCAACTATGACATTCATGATGGAAAGAATGTGGCAGCATGTTCTTGACCTTGATGAAAAGAAGGTTCCACATGATGAAATCATGAATACTGCAATCGACTTCGTTGAAACTTTCAATCCTCAGCAGGGCGGTGAGTTAAGACGTATCTACAATGAAGCTCCAAATGAAACATATGCGGATCTTATTAAAAATGGATTCTATATTCAGATCCAGCCACTCAATGAGAAATGTGTACGTGACTCAATTCTTGAGGCTTACGAGAAATGGCCTAAGATTATGAGATACTACAAGATTCAGTCAAAGCTTCGTCACAGATGGGTCGATATTGGTGGAACATATCCTGTGGGTTACCAGTACACCTGGGTTCTTAAACAGGAACCTTCAAAGGCTATGTCTACTGTTGCTACAGGTAGAACAACTCTCTATGATCAGCCTGTTAAGACCAGAAGATATAACAAGAATCTTGTCCCTTACTCTGACAACCCTATCAAGTATGGTGAATATGATACCTACAACTTCCTTGCAGGTATGGGTGTTAAAGCCTTCTCTAAGATATCCACATACTATCGTGGTTCTCAGTATGAAGAAAACTCAATACTCATGTCACATCTCAATGGCATTGGTATTGATACTTCGAAATACAATCAATTTCCACAACTTGATAATTTAAAGAACATATTAAAGCTGTTAGGCACTGAACTCCAGACTGATTTATATTGGTATGATACCATCGGTAATGTCGATGAAATACATGACGTAAAGATCGGTAATGTGGATGTTCCGATTTCTATACCGGACCTTCACTATATGCTTATTATGCATTCATACTATTTACAGTATGCTGCATACAAGCAGGGATCATTCGATATGATAGATTTCTTTGCTCAGATGAGTAATACCAATACCTTTATAGGATTAAGCCAGGAGTACATTGACTATCTCTTCAATAAGTTCATCAACCTTCTGCCCGTATTACAGCAGAGAAAACAGTATAACTAATGTAACTTTAACTGTATGAGGGTATCCGGGGCCATGTGCCCCGGTTACTCTTAATATTTTTTTTATTAGAAAGGAGAAAGGAAATGTCCAATATAGTCCGAATAGATGACCATAAAGGACAACCACATTACTACGACTTTGGAACAAAGAATGGTTCTTTTTTGTTAACTGCAAAAGAGTTAAAAGAACTTGGATACAAGAATTGGTATTTCATGTTAGAAGTAAAATATCCAAATCTTAAAGTACAAGATATGGATCCATATGATCCCAATATAACTCCTGAGGACATAGGAAAACTACTTGTTGAATGCAAGCATAACCCTTGGTTCTTTTTTAGAGAAGTATTACACATTCCTGTTCGTGGTGCTGGTTCTGTTCCTTTATATTTACACCGAGCCGGTTTGGCTGCTATCTGGTGTTGGTTCCATAGTATTGACTTTGAATTAGTACAGCCTCGTCAGACTTATAAGACAACAGTCATTACTGGAATAATGGCATATAACTTATTATTCGAATACCGAAACTGTGATATTCCTTATATGCATAAAACAGAAAAAAGATGTATTGACAACGTTGGTATTCTTCGTGATTATATCATGGCTTTACCAAAATACTTGAATCCATGGGCAAATGATAAACATCCACCAGGATTACAATCAATGAAGTATGAAGCTCACAATGTTAATATCGCAGTTTTGTCTGCTGCTAAATCTGATACTGCTGCTCCTGATAAGACTCGTGGATATTCACTGTTTACATGGTTTGTAGATGAGTGTGAATTCATACCTTTCATGAAGCAAGTTCTTGATGGTGCGAACCCTACAATCGTTCAAGCAAGAATTACTGCTCAGCAACAAGGTCTTCGTGCATGTATGATGTATGCATCTACCCCAGGAGACTTGGAAACTGATGCGGGTAAAGAATGGCAAACTATTCTTGATAGTATGCCACACTTCGATGAATCATTCTATGATTTAACAGATGAAGAAATTATCAAGATGAAATCATTCCCCGGACCCAATGATCCGGATCAAGATAGAATTCCTATAACCATGTTGTACATCGAGTTTAATCATGTGCAATTACGTAAGGATGGATTATATCTTAGAGAGCAATACACCGAAGCTGTTAAGAAACATACTCTTGGTGAGTATCGTCGAGGCGTATTACTTCAGAGATTCCGTGGTGGTGAAGGAGCATTCTTCAAACAGGAAGACATCGATTACATTGATAATCATACTCGTGAACCTGATTATGATATATACTTAATGAAGAAATATCATTTGTATGTTTATAAACATGATATCCAGGTTCCTGATTTAACTTCTGATACACCATACTTCGATATGACTATACCATACTTCATAGGCATCGACTGTGCTACAGGTAAGGATGGAGATAATACTGCAATATGTATACTCAATCCATACACATTGGAAGTTGTTGGTGAATTGTTATCACCATTAATGGGTGGATTAGATTTGATGAGAACAGTTACAATACTTGCAAAGTTGATACCACGTGGATTGTTCTGTTTGGAATCAAATATGACAGGTGTTGATATCATTGACTTCGTTCAGGAATCACGTCTTGAAGAAAGATTCTATCATGATCCTCGTGCTTCTGAGATAACCAAAAATGTTACTAATCCAAATACAACAACAGAATTCAAGTTAAAACAAAAGGCTCATGCTAAACGTTATTATGGTACTACTGTTGGTGATAAGGTTAGAAAGACAATGTTTAATATCTTAAGAGATACTTTACATGATTACAGACATTTGATCTATACCAGGTATCTTGTACATGATATCTGTAACCTTGTTCAAAATAAACGAACCGGTAGGATTGAAGCAGCATCTGGTGAGCACGATGATATGGTAATGGCATATCTTCATACATTGTATATTCTCAAATATGGATATGAGCTTGAGAGATTTGGTGTGAACAAAAATCTATGCTCCTACTCAAAAGCTACTGAAATAATGAGAGAATTCGAAGCATCAGTGATTGAAGATCATATCGATAATACCGCTGGTCTACAACAAGGATCATTTGAAGCTCAGTTGTATAATGACATAACATCACAGGTTAGAGAAGAATTTTCTAATCCGGGTGGTTATGACGATTATGGTTACAAACATAATCAATACCAACAGTATGGTCAATTACAACAAGCACCTGTTGCTCATTCTACTGCAGCTAATCTTGCTTTCTTCCGTGAAGTAAATGATACTGCCAATGGCTTTGGTGGTTATGGAGGAAACAATGGTTTCTTTGGTATATATTAAAAAAAAATACGGCCCCATTACGGGGCCGTCTATATTATTTAATTTTTGCTGCGGCTTCGACAATGCATTTGCCGACCTTCTTCTGTTTTACGTTCTGGATGAGTATGTCACTCGGTACAATTTCAGAACCATACTCTTTCAGTATTTTGTCTTTGATTGTGGCTGTGGGTGCCATCGTGCCATCCTCGTTGTACATATAGGCTGTTATTGGGACTATAAGATCCTTATCAGTTATCATTTGTCCTGATAGGTATTTTTCGTTGAATACCTCGATTCCCTGTTTGATTCCAAACTGAAGGACAGTCTCACAGGGATCGTCAATAGACTTTTGCTTTGTTTCTTCTTTTGTCTGCTGTACCGGAATTATCTTTTTACCAGGACCAATATAGAAATACTTTCCTGATATCGATGAATAATTTCCGTCAAGAATTGACTTGACCCCTGATGCAGAGATCCTCATCTCGCCGGCAATTTTATTGGGTACTGCCGTTATAGGTATCTCTGTGACCGCATATAAAGCGATCTTCTCTGAAACCTGTGCGACAATGTAATCGTCGAGCTTACCGCCGTTGACATGGTTTTTTGTAATTATGAGATTTGAATAATAACAGTCCGTCTTGTTATCATTAATATACTTGATAACCTTTGTTTTCGGAATTACTTCTCCCGAACAACATTCGTATACTATTCTGGCTACCATATGCGAACGTTTACCGTTTCTGAATTTCAGATATCCTTTGTCACGATACATTGTTATTGGTTTACCGTCTTTAAGGATGATACCGTCTTTATTGGCATATAGGTTGTCGTATACTGGATGCCTATGATATCCTTCCGGAATTGTTAAAATACTTACAGGTGGCTTTGGTTTCTTGTGGTATACTCTCGTTTTTGTGGTTGTCTTAGTCTCGGTCTTAACTGTAGTCTCTGCAGGAACTTCAACCTTTTCTTCTTTTGAGTTCTTCTTAAATTCTTCGAACTCGAACATTGTGCCGAAAAGTTTGTAGAGAATTTCGGCATTCCGTTTGAATTCGGGATCGAGAACCCCGAGAGCAGAACACTGCTCGGCAGTAAGGTCTAATGCAGCTTCTTTGACTGCAGCTACTTTCTCTGAAAAGTCAATAAATTTTTTCATTGCGGACGTCCTTTCTGAATAAAGATGCGATTTGAATTTTGAAACGTTGAAAATATTCGTTTCTATTCTTTATTCATATTAATAATATATATTTGAGATATAATAATCTTAGAATCGAGTGGGCCCGAAGGCCCACTCTATCCAAGGAGGTATACAAACGCAGAAAGGGTTGTCAACATTTTATATCGGGGAGTTGTTTAATGTTATCATGTGCACCCGGATAATATGGAATAAGAGAATGTCTTTTACGTCCCCATGATTCAAACATTCTCGCTTGACGCACATGATCGGTTATATCGAAATACCAGGTCTCTTTACCTCTATCACGTAATCTACCAAATATTTGTTCTCCTATGATAGGTGAAGAATATTGGTCGAAGTTGATAACAGCAGCAAGATTCTTAACATCTACACCCACACCCATTGACAATGATGTTGATAATATGAAATCAGATTCCATCGCTTGTTTACGTACAGCCAATGGCATACTACCGTCGACACCAGAAAAAGAATAATGTGAGAAGAAAGGATCTTTCTTCATTACTTCTATTACTCTTTCTATTATTGATATCAATGGTACAAGGAGAAGAATCTTTCCATCGTATGTAGTTGTCTTTTTAGCAACTTTCATCATGTATATTAGATTATTTATGAATGGAACACCATGTTTGTATTCCATTAACATTCGGTAGTAAGTTGCTTTAATGAGACCCTTACTACCGTAACGGAAGTATTGCATACATAAATTAGTTGATGGATAATAGTATATATCCTGGAAGAAGACATTTACATATTGCTTTTGATATTCTTCATATTTTGGATTACCTATGAATCTATCTGCGTCAGACAATGCTCTATTGAGAATATTGTCTTCTAAGTAGTCAGATCTACCAAGAGTTGCAGAAAGATACCAATTGTTTGGTATATTACATATAGCATCAAACTTCAGATTTCCCTTAAGATGAAGATGTGCTTCATCAACTACCTTAATACCAAATGCTGATCGACGAACAACATCCATCAATCCTTCCCAATCATCACGCAAAGCATTCTCAATAGAAGATATCGTTACAACACATACTTGCTTATCCGGTGCATCATATATGTTAGTCGCTATATCTGAACGAGGAATACCTACATCACCAAACTCATCACACCATTGATTCTTCAACAGTGTTGTTGGTGCAACTATTAACGGTTTCAATTGTAACTTTGAAATCGCATATGTTGCAATGAACGTATTGTGTGTAACGATGAAATCCTCTGTTAAGTAAAGATGTTCGGGATTATCAACCATGATACATCTGCATTGTTCTCTGTGTGAGAATGAGATATCCTTAATCAATAAATCATTGAATATATTTTCTTTCTTCATTACACCAGCAGCAACAGCATCTGCAAATTTTTGTTGAGTACTAAAGAAATACTTCTTATGTTCATTCGGTATTTTGAGATGTATATTTCCACAAAAACCTTCCACATACTTATCTTCACGAATATCGGCAAGAATGTCTCCAGTGCTATATCCAAGAGAATACATTATTTCGCGTATCTGTTTTAACAGGGTTAATGAACAAGACGAGTATCTTACATTATATCTACCCTTACTATATGAGATAGAACCATCTGTATCCATCAATCCTCTCATAAGAGACATTCTGGTTTCAACATCGTTGACCATGTATATTTCTGGAATTTTCTTGTCTCTTGAATAACAATTTATCATTTCCGGTATATTTTGGAAGAAACATTTAGTTCTTACAGGTTTACCAGATTTGTGATAAAATGAATAGTCATAATTTGTCATCGATTTCTTAACATCAAATCCACATATATCTGCTATTCTATTTGGTATCTCATTTGTTCCTGATGATATTGTTAATGTACTTGCTGTACAACATCCATTACCAATGAAACAACCAAGCACCCAAGGGTCTATAGGAACATCTTTGTGCGGATACTGTACAGGTTGACACATTGGTATGTAATATTTATAAGCATAAGGGTCATCTCTACCATTTTCAACTTTCCATGGTGAAATGCGTTTAAAATCTTTTAGCATATCAGATGTTGTTACAGTTTTCCAGATCCCATTTTTATGTGACTTCACAGTCCACAAATGCTCAAGACCACATAATGCAATCCTACCATCATTGAATGTTATCTTATAAACATCCTTTTCACCCTGTTCAAATATTTGAAGAATTTTTGTTTTATTTCCGGTTCTATCGAATACATAATCACCAACTTTAAGATCACCCATAAGAGTATAACCCTGTTCAGTAGGCGTAGGAATCTTTGTAGAATATGGCTGCTCTTTGCCAGTACCGGGTTTTAGTTCTATTGTGAGTTTGCTTTTTTTACGATTAGGATCGATCATCATGTTTATACAATCTTCTTGTAACTTTGAACGAGGTTGTCTGTTCATATTAAGAGTTATCCTTTTGGGAGTTATTGGTTGTATAACAGACGGATGGGGTAATCGTTGAATGTATTGATCATTCAATGTAAGAAATCCAGAAGAAATATAAACAACATCATGTTCTTTACCAAAGATAGGTTTCTTTGAAGTATCATTACCAGAATAGATGAAGAATTCTCTTACCGGATTAACCAGAGAAAAATACTGAAGTATCTTTCTCTTGGTTATATCGTCAGGATTATGTATAATGAGACCAGTTGTGGTTCGTTCAAGTTTCATTATATCACTCCTTAATCATTATAAATGAAATCATCAATGAAATCTTCGAAATATTCTTTGATTGCTGATTGTGCAAATTTCACACGGAGTTCATGTGACTCTTTGTGCATTTTTCTTAGTTTTTTAATCTCTTCATTTTTATCTATATTTTTCATGAAGTCTTCAAAAAACATCTGAATTTCGGCCATTAGTTTTGGTAACATGGCTTCTGGAAATTTGTTATTATTTAATTTTGCTTTTTCATAACCCTCATTGAGAATTTTTCTCATACGTTTAACGTGTGGGTCATCAGGTGTTTCAGAACATAATTGTTTAATATTGTTTTTACATTCTTTGATCTTATTGATTCTATATTCCATTTCGTCTTTTATGTTATCTATTAACTCATCAGCAGTGTTTGTATATTTAAATATGTAATTCAGTAATTCTTTGTTATATTTTCCAGACGACTCCATGTCGGAATGCAGTTTATCAATATCTTCTGGGGAATTTATATTATAATTTTTGAATATTTGTTTTATATCAGCGAAAATCTTTTTTGCATCAAGAATACTTGCTTTTTGACGTTTTATAGAATTAACATCATATCTAATATCGTTATTCTTATTAATATTAGATTTAACCTTGTTGGAAAAGCTATCCGACATACGTCCATCTGCGACAAAAAATTCATCTGATACAATCTCTTCTATTTCTCTAAATAAACCTTCACAATCGTCTTGTTTTCTACATACCCATTCATTTATGAGTTTGGAGATATTGGTTTTGATATTTTGTAAAATTTCATTCTTATTATCAGTACTATATGTTTCTTCCAATGCATCTCTTATCTTGTCATCAAGTCCTTCGTGCAGCTTATTAAACGATCTTTCTATATCATTTTTCGTTAAGGCTCGAGTTGTTTTATTTTTACCCCAATTCTTTGTTCTTATTCTACCATGCATCGCACTGTACAGATCAGCCATTAATTCCTCTGTGGAGTTATCATGGGTATTAACACCTTTACCGGCATCTTTATGTTCTTTTAAGGCTACATTTGCAGGATGCTGTTCAGGTAATTTTTTATTTCTTCCTCTGGACTCAATATGACCTTCTTCATGTTTTAGTGTTTGCTGGGAGTGATATTGTTTACCCTTTAACTCTTTTGATCCGATTTTAATTGTATTCTTATTATAATTTGCACTGGCGTTTTCACCTTTTCTTATCTCCCTATGAAGATCTCTGTTGGATAAAAACTTAAGATATTTAAATTTTTCATCATCTGACATTTTTTTATATTCAGGGGAACCAAATTTGATATCTAACAGTTTTTTGTCATCATCGGTTAATCCTTCATAGTCAGAAGGATCTATAATGAGTTTTATACGTTTATTTGTTCCATTCTCTTTGATATCACTCCTGTATGTTTCATCAGATGGACGAAAATCGTGCTGCTTTAAGAAATTATATATTCTTAAACACTCTTTCTTCTTCTTGGGATTATCTCCTGTATAGAAATATCCTTTCTTATCCATCCATTTGGTTATTTCATCTTTATCCTTAGAAACATATTCGACGAATATTTGGAATGATTCAGTTATAATATTATCGAACTCATTTGAAGGATTGTTGTCATTAATTTTTTCTCGTTTATCTATGATATCAAGCATGGCATCATAAACAGCCATGCTTGATTCCATTATCACATCATTTATTTGATCAAAAACATTCATTTTCGTTTCACCTCTTAATCGTCATCATTTGATGAGCCGTATATAAAATGCTCCATTGTTGATTGATGTGATGTATCAAGTGATGTATCATATGCTGATGATGGATGCATTGTACTATATTCCTTATCGTATGCGTCATTAGTATCATATCCCATTAGAATTCACCGCCTTCTACTTCTTCTTCTATACCGGAATCGATAATGTTTTCACCTTTACCGGTTTCTTCCATTCTTCTTTGGTTTGCTACAGAACGTGCTTCTTCTGCGAGTTCTTCAAAATGATCAATATCAATCTGAGGAATGTATTCATGAAGAAGTAACTTCTTGAATTGACGTGATGTCTCTGAAGGTTTCTTGTCTTCACCCTCTTCAAGTTCCTCATCTCGTAAGAAGGTTTCTTGTAATAATTCCAATAAAGAATTGAAGTTATTTATCATATCAACAGTAACATTCAGAGTCTTTGCAGTTGGCATTCTTAATACGTACTTGAGTTCCTTAAGGACCTCATGATCTATATCAGTTTCCCAACGCAAGATTCTTCTGTAGAGTCTTGTTATGTCATGATTGAAATCCATCTTGAATGATGAAATCATTGTATTGAATCTCGTGTTAGCCAATTCTGTTTCCTTGGCAAATTCAATCTGTGATTCATTACCACCCTGAACCATCAATGACGGCACGGGAGTTGAATTGATAGATTCATTCTTGAGCTGCTCCAATAGATCATTATTTATTGGAGCATCAGCAGCAGGAATTGTATCAAATGTAATAGGAGCAATATCACCTGCACCCATTGGCATTATCAATTCAGAACCACCACTGACTTTCGTCATGGATGATCTATAGTTAAAGATATCATTAACAGTAACTCTACGTGCTGCAAATTTACGCATTGTATCATTAACCATCTTCTGATAATCGGTATCAAGACCGCTCATTCTAAGATTGTATACACGAACCTGAGAATTGTTTATCTGATATAAGATGGAATATAATTTGAGGAACATATACATTCTTGCTGTTACCAAACCTGGTTCCAACATAGAATGGCCCTTACCGATACCATCTTTATTGATAGAACACTGGATGACATGTTCCGCAGGAATAAAAATAAAACGCATCATAGCATCATTGAACTTATGTGCCTGGAGTATAGACACAATCTGGGTATGTAATGCGATATTATCTTTCATGAATTTCAAATTGAAATTATTGATAATCTTTGATGCGAGTTTCTCACAGAACATTCTGTCAGGAGAGAATGTATCATAACCAACAGAAGGTGATCTGAGTGTATATCCTGTAAGGCCACTATTACGGCGTTGACCGGACTCTTCAGGACGAGTCATATCAGAGATGTAATAATAACCAATGATGTTTCTGTCAACACGTATTGGAATAAGCTTTGTTGCAGGAAGTATCTTAAGATAGATACCTTTTATATTCTCGAAGTTATGAGAAATAAATTCTCCTCCGTTTTCTCCTTCACCATCTTCCATATACATGCTATCATTCATTACATGTTCAAAAAGATTATCAACCTCTTGAACAAAGCCGTCTTGATCATGGTATTTAGTATTATATACTGCACGAAGATCATGTGCTGATTCTTCTATTACAGGAAGAGCAATGTCTTTCTCAATGTATCTGATGTTACGACAAACATATTCCAATGTTGCATCAACATCTTCAGCAGCTTCTTCAGTTGCTTTCTTATTTTCAGTACCATCTTCATTGAATACCTTGGTACGATACATTGGGTTGATTTCCATTATCTCTGCTTCAGTAAAGATACCTGCTCTCTTTTTACCACGTTTGGATTCAATAGAATCATTTACGATAGTATCATTAAGAGATATCTCGACTGCGGATTCACCATATCCAAAACCATTAAGAACAGATGATGTATCTGACATATCCATTCCTGTAAGTTGGTTATTCTTTGTACTACCAGACAATCTGTACTTATACAGATCCTGGAAAACTTTCGCATATGGTATTGCGTATATATAACCTTCACCATATTCAAGTGTATTGAATACGATATGATTCTTTATAATAGAATGCAATTCCAGTCGGTCTTCGACTTCTTCAATTTTAGAAACGATTGTTTCTTGTTCAGATTCAGAAAGATTGGATCTCTTGAATTTTATATCACGAGCCATTGTTCCGTCAACAACGTCTGATTCACATATTGCATCTCGTGTAATCTGGAGAGCAGTAAACCATTCTGGTATTTGTGATATAACTAAATCAAGATCCTGACGTAATGCTATGTCGGCTATTGTATCTACCGGCAGAAAAGCAGCATCTCTTAATTCTGACGGTAATTCAGAAATATCAAACTTACCATCTTTTGTTGATGGCATCTTGAGCATCGCCATCTTTTCAACAAAGCTCAAATCAGTACTGAGATTATATTCATGAAGTACATCAGATATGGTATTCATTATACCATCTTTAGTAACCGATATTTCATCGCCAGTAATATCTTTATACAGATTCTGAATAAGATCCTGTGTCTTTTCAGCATTTGAAGGCATCTATACCAACTCCTTTCTTCTTCTTTTTTCATTATTTGTCATTATCAAGTATAACTAATGACATTCTTTGTAGGCTGGTCAACCTTAACATTTGTAATACCAATGTTGATGTTGCCATTAAGGTCAAGATCCTTGAGATTTGTGAATCTGAGATTTGGAGTATAGATCGGGGTAGATCTACTAAAGGGATCTGTTTGTGTCTTTGCCATAACAATGTATGGTGAACCAGTAAACATACCTGCGGCACCAATATACTTTGGCATTACAGGATCATCATGTGCTTCTCTGAGTAAGAAAGGCATTGAGTTAGCTATAGTACCCTGCTTTATATTACCGACGTCATCAACAAGTCCAGCATCGTGATTAAACTCAACAAGAACCTTGTTGGTATTCTCTAAACGATAATGATACTTGAATGTCGCCGAAGTAGTAAGCTCTGTTATTGGTCCATTATTATCATTTGATAAGCTTGGTGAAACACTTGTTGGATAGATTCCATAGTATTTACACCAATAAAGAATCTTTGTACCAGATTCATTTGTGACGATATCATACAATGATGAGCAATATTCGAGAGCTCTATCATATGGATGATAACGTGTATATTGTGCTCCTGTTAATGGGTTACCTGATTCGGGAATATCCTTTATGAAATCATTCTGAATCTGATAGCCATTATAAGGAGGAATAAATATACCCTTTTTGCGTTTATACATATATAACATCAATAAACGCAAATATTCATAAACTTCAAGATTCTTTGTATCTCTGAAGGTGAGATCCAATGTAGAACCTTGTCGACTCTCAACGTGCATTGCAGGAGTTATTGTAAATCCTTCAATACTCTTACCGACGGAATCATTAATTGTCATTGATGTTGCAGCAACACTCAAACCCTGAACACGATTTGACAGTAAGAAATTCCAGTTAGCATCAAGAATATCATTTGTCAAAGAACCAGATACATACCAAGGTGACAAGAGTTTTATTATATGAGGCATTCTCGTGATAGCAGAACCAAAGTCCTCATCATTCACTGCTTGTTCACAGAAGTCTGCAGAAGCACCTGAACCACCCATCAAGTAACATTCAGGTCTTGTTATAAAGATATGACGAAAACCTTTACGCCATTCTATATCTGCTATTGGAAGCTTGGTTCTATTGTATGTTTTAAAGATTGCTTCGTCTGCAGTATGAGGATTCTCTTTGGAGTTCATTCTATGAAATGGATGTATTGGAGAAATTGGTGGTTTAGAATAGTTACCAAGCTCTTTAGCACGAGCAGTTTCTTCCAGATAACGTGATAAACCACCGTTCTGCATTATTTCCTTTTTGACAGGATCATCAAAAGGATTAACGTGTGTTGTAGCACCAGAGAATACAGCCACTTCATTTGGGTCTGGACTCTTGTCAACATAACCGGTCTTCTTAACCTCTGCATCAGGATTCATGTAAGCACCCTTGGTTGCTTCTCCCTGAATGCCTTGGGAGACGTCTCTAATGAAATGGTCTTCCTTTCTTTTTACGAAGTAATCACCATTCTTCACAGGGTCTCCTTCAGCATGTAACATGTCGAGAGGTCTCAAGGTATGTGCAGCAGGAGTTATGATTGCAGCATCTTGAATAACACCACCAGGGCCAATGTTCATTCCGGCACGTTGAACCGCTTGACCACCGGTTCCAGGAACTGCTCTTCCTTGATATGGTGTATTCATACGTGGATATTCCATCGTACCATTACTGATGTTTTCTTCAAAGATATTATTCTTTGCATATCCTGTTATGGGAGCACCAGTAGGCATTTTGGTTTCGTCTTGAGTCGTTAGAGATGCCAGAGTTTTTTCTGTTTTACCAACGACAAATTGATTGTCTTTTGTTTCATCAGGCATCTTAGACGCCTCCTTTCATTAACCCACGCTTGTAAGCAGCATAACAGCTTTCTTACAAGGCATTGAAACTGTCTTGTTCAGACTGTATGAGGTTATTGTTGTCTTATATGATGCAGAAGATATCAGCAGGAATAAGTAAGCAATATTCTCAAGTGCAAATATCAGTGATACACCACAAGTAGATGTGAAATATGACAGATACATTGAATCGAGGTCCTTATATCTGATAGGGTTTATCTTGGAAATCATTTTAAGAAGACCCATGAATGATTTATCCGGATTAGATACGACATCGTTGATTATCTGATTTGCTACGTCGGGATTCACCTTGTCATTCAGTAATCTCTTAAATGGTATTGACTCAACAGTCATATTGTCACCACGGAATATGTTATAGAAATATGATATAACATACATCATTGCCTTGGTGAGATTATCACCTTTCATGTATAATCTCTGCTCTAATGGTGCAACTACCATCATAGTGTAGATATTACACAAAGTTAACATCAGCTGGCTGTTCATGAGGAACAGATCAGGGCTGACATTTAATTTTAACGCAAGATATGCTGCTTCCATTACAGCCATCAGGTTTGTATATTCCGAAGCAGCTGTAATGTTATTAACTACCTTATCAGCAAATATAAAAGCCGTAGGTGTTCCCTTGTAGCCCATTACGATAAATGGTAAACTTGCGGGAATCTTTGACGTTGCTTTATTGTGGATTATAACCATTTCTCCTTTGAGGTATGCATCAACAGATTTCTTAGCGATAGTATCACCATTTAATCTGATTAATGCGAGTATCTCTTTAATGGTTTCCGGTGCAACGATGTTTTCTTTTGATTGAGATATTTCAGCTTTGATATTATTTGTAATATCAGAAGTTTCGTTGAACTTCATATACAAAGAAGTCTCCGAAAGCTTTGGAACTGAAGCTTCCTGAAAGAGTTGTAACATTATGAATCACTTGCCTTTCTACTAAATAAAAATAAAATATCAATAGTCGGTCCAACATCAACATTATTATTGTTGGAGATTATCAAGCTGTGCCCCAGGAGGTGAAATAGAATGGCTAAAACAGAAAAGTTTTCTGTATTATATAAATTATCTTTATATTTACAAACAATGGGTGAAGCAGGTTCTGTATTTAATGTAGCAACATCAGACATTGTATCAATCGCGATGATTCATAATTACGATGAAGCAATGTTTCCTGTAATACGTGTTAGATTATATTCAGACTTATCAACCATTGAAAAGTTAACACAATACCCTGATCAGATATACGTGAGTCTTAGAATGCATGGTAACGTATACAGAATGGGTGATGAGAATAAATCACCAGAACTTGTATACGGTGCAAACAATATCAATTTCTCTCTCAAGGGATATATCGAAAACAAGAACACTCCTACTTCAACAATGGATCAATATGATCATGGTCTTAAGAAAAAAGCCGATCTTAATATTAATAGAAAGGTCCCTATAGATATATACTGTTATGATGCAGAAAAGATTCATTTCATGAGAAAGAAAGCTCCTTCTATTTTTAAAGATACTTCTATAACAACGGTAATTGAATCAATGTTCCGTAATCAAGGTATCGTAGATTATACTATCGAACCATTGAAAAATCAGAATAAGTTCGATCAAGTATTATTCCCCAATCTGAGTATATCAGAAGCATTATCATTCCTTGATAATAAATATGGTATGTATGCAAAAGGTGCACAAGTATATGGAGACCTTGATGGATTAACCATATGCAGTACAGACGTTGATAATGGTACATTACCTAAACCAATCCATGTTGAAGGATTTAAAAACTCATCTGATATGGGTGGTATGAGAAAAATCAATTCTCAATTATATCAGATGAATACAAAGGCCGAGAATGTTTCTGTTATATCTGAGACGGATATCGAAAGAGTATTGAACTCCGATACAATCACATCTATCAATGTTCGTGATTTAGATGTACAGAATGAAATAATGGTCAAATTATATCCGGGTATAACAAAGGATATGATAGCTCGAGTATTTAAAGAAAACTCTGAGAGTTATGTTTCTATGATAATGAATAAGATTGCTACTCCTGATATATTACATAAGACATTAAATCAATATATTGCAGAAGCATATGCTGCGCGTGTTACTGAAAGAATCACACGTGTTGATGTTTCTGGTGTTGGTTTTGATATCGGTAAATTAAATATAAGAACACGATACAATCTCATATTTGATTCACCAATACGAGGAATGAGAATGGATCAATATTATCGTGCAACAAGAGTTGTCCATGTAATATCCAATCTTGATTCTGATTTATTCATTGCACAAACTACAATGTCTCTTTGTTCAAATTAAAAAAAAAATAATGGGGGCGAAAGCCCCCATATATTTACTTATCGTCATTTTTATAAAACATATTGAATATCATATGAATGGGTTTGGTGATGACTGCTGTTCAGTTGGTTCGGGCTTTTCAAGCTCATCCTTCTTTAAACGAGCCAGCTTCTCTTCCGCATTTAATGCCTTATCCTTTGCCTTGATATATGCCTTAGCTTCTTTTGCTGAAAGTAATCTATAATTACCAGCACCAAGAGCAAGATCAAGTAACTTCACATCTTCTTCAGTAACCTTACGTTTTGCTGTACAATACGCAATAATGTCTTCTGTTATTCCGTCTTTATTGGTGTACTGTACAACAGTAAATCCCATGGGCATCTCATATAATGTTGTCAGTCTATTGAGATCAACGTGGTCAAAAGATTTGTCTTCTACCTTTGGTGCTTCTTCATCTTCGTCGTCATCGTCTTTGGATATTTCGTATCTTTCATCAAACTTAACAACGTAGTCAAGAATGAACTTTGCTGGATCCTTATAGATTTCCTTGAGTCCTTCGAAGTCAACAGTGAACTTAGAAGGTACTTCACACATTATAGACTCCTGTTCTGTTGAATATGGAGACACAAATACTGTGAATGTACCATTGCTATTGGCCTCATGTTCTATAATGAATGTGCTAAAGTATTCAGCATCATCATCAGGTGTATCTTCATATTCTTTAACTTTAAGCTCAACGTCAGTATCGACGTGTATCTGTCTCTGAATTACAATAAACATACTGTCCTCCTACATATAACATGGCATGATAAAAATAAATAATAATGGCGGGGAATAACCCCGCCATCATACTCATATGTGTTTGTGCACAATCACACACGAAATCAACCGAGAGAAGTGATGCTTCTGTACTGGTTCGGGATAGCGTACTCAGTACCGATGTTAGCAGCATCATTAGCAGCAGCATTATCTCTCTTAACGAACTCATTGAGATTTGAGAGGAGCTGTGATGCAGCTGGAAGAGTGCTCTTGATTGAGATGAGTGTCTGGATAGGTTCTGCTCTGAGACCATTCAGAAGACCGAACAGGAGAAGCTGATTGATTACCTCAATGCAGTCAGTGATCTTATCTATTGCTGACTGATCAAACTTAACACCGATTGGTCTACCGCAAGCTCTGCAGTAAAGCTTTCCGTCTGCATTCTTCTGAGTTGCAAGACGATACTCGCCACCCTCGAAGATAATGTGTACACACTTCTTCTTAGCTTCCTTTACGAAATCAGGCTCATTGTTCGAACCAATGATAGGATCGGTCTTCTGAGCAATGTCGATACGAGTCATTTCGTATACGATTGGCTTGATTACGGCATCCACTGAGGGATGGATCTTGTTGTTGAGTGTAGATGTTGCCATTGTATATTCCTCCTTGAATAATAATACTTACTTATTATTTATGATCTGGTCAGCAACCATCTTGAGGTTTGGATACTGGTTGCCACAGTCTCTTGGGTTGATGAACTTTGTCTCGACCTTTGCAGGAACAACGCCGTAGAAACCAGCCATCTTAGTATATGTAAACTGAGTAGGCTGTGAGTTCAACTTTCTGTAAACCCATCTAACCAGTGAATCCATGAATGCCTGCTGATTAGCTGTGGGCTTTCCAGGAACCTCTGTCTTCTCGAGCAGAAGTGCACTTCTGATGAATACCTCAGGATTCTCGACAATATCAAGAATATCAGCTGTAATAGGAAGATCACTATCGATAAGCTGGCATACAGTATCATCATTGTTCATTGCAATGCATGCTGCAATAGCACGAATCTGACTCTCCTGAAGATTTGTGTAACGAGCATGAACAAGAGCCTGGATATTTCCGAGGAGCTGATCAACTGCCCAATGAATGTGACGAATAGGTTCGAGAGGATCCTTTGTTGTAGTAGCAGTAGGAGTAGATGCCTCGGTCTTCTCCTTATCCTTGTCCTTATCCTTTTCAACCTTCTTCTTTTCAGTTGGTACCTCAACATTCTGCTCGATCCATTTGTTCATGAGTCTCGCAAGATATGCACCAGATACACAGTTCTGTTCAGCATTGTTTTCCTTACCAAGGAACTGCATCAGCATGTTTATGAAGTTGGGATCCATTACATGCTTACTCAGTGCAAGATTGAGACCCTGAGCAACATTGTTTGTCTCGAGATCTACCTGAAGGATATAGTTAGCTACTCTTGGGAATCTCTGCACTATATCACTATACAGATAGTCCTTAGCCTGCTGAGTAATGAAGAGTTTCTCCTGTGGAGACTGATTGAGTGGTGCTCGACCGATAATTGACTGAAGATATGACTCAACAGAATTGAGTATAATCATATCACTGTCTGTGATGGTCATCGGAATCATTTGATTTTCCTCCTTAGATTTATTTTGATACTCCATGGTTGGAGATATCTACAAAATTATGTATATACTTAAACCATGAATTTTATCATCATTTTATTCCCAAATGAAGTCCTTCATTCTGTTTGGTTTACCGTCTATCATTTCACTCTCAGTATCAATGACAGAAGCTTTCTTTTTGTTCATGAAGGATGGTCGTCTCGAACGTTTAATATTATCTCCGAGACTGGTTGCTTCTTTGTACTCGGTATCAATGATTTTTATTTCTGAACGAGGAAGTCCTGCAATGATAAGAGTTGCAGATGCCATACCGTCATTATCATCTTTAACAATGTTACGATATTCATCATATACGACACTGTCCTCGTCTTTCTTTGGGGGATCGATTCTTTCTCTTATACCGGCAAATACATCACCGAAGTCTTCATCTGCGAACATAAACTTCAATGAGAAAGCAGTCATAAGTGTATTAACACCAACCTCTTCAGATTTCCATACAGGCTGGAAACCGGAGAATACCTTCATTGTTATCTCCTTCTGAAGTGTCTGTATTTTATTTGCTTCAGCCTGAACAGCTATGAGTCTTCCAGGAGTATTAAGTATAACATCAAGATCCGAATCATCTATTGAATCAAGTTCAGTTGCATCATACTTTTTGCCGAAGATTACTTCAACAAAATTTACTACTTCCTGATTGACAGGACCGTAATCTGCATCGCCACGGCGATTCTCGAAAATAGAATATGTCTCAATACCGATCTCGCCGAGGTCTATATAGAGATCATTTGTATTAAGATGGAATGCAGCTGGATCTTTCTTATTAGGTGCTATTATTATCGGTATAACCTGAATACCCTGTGCTTTCAATGATTTACATAATGGAACTGTTGCACCCGAACCTGTTCCACCAGCACCGGATGTTATTACCAGCACAGGAGTCTTTGCCTGTTTGGCTACAGCGTATAAACCTTTAAATGCTCCTTGTGATTCATGGAACTCGAACATGGCTCTTCCACGGTCTCTGTTACGACCAGAACCACTCTTCTCATCAGAGATAATCGGAATCACATTAATTCTGTCAATAGATGACAGATCGACTGATGCAGCAACTGAATCAATTGAATACAGTTTTACATCTTCGAGTAGTGTTGATTGTGAGATTGCTTTTACGATGTTCGTACCAGTATTACCCAGTCCGATTATGAGATTATCACTCATATTATTCATCCTCCTCATCATCGGGTTCGTCTAATCCATAAAACTCCCATGGAATTTCTCCATCGTCATCCATATACCAGTCATTGTAGTTTTCCTCACCAATGGAGATTGTTGTATTAACTGGATTTAAATATGGAAGCGGACCAGCTTCACCCTGATATGTGTTTATGGCATCACCGATGTAATCGGCTTCGTCTTTGGTATCGCATTCTATTTTGATAGCCATTTGATTTACCTCCCTAATATGATTAAACCCGCTAACACCAAGACAGATTTACTGAATTTTCTTCAATATTTTTATTTTATTTTACTTGGCAATAGCGGGTTGATCATTCATTGATTACAGCTTCTTGGAATCATCCTTGAGCCACTGTTTAATATATGCAAGAGGAGTAAGGATAACCTTATCGTCTTCAACAACATCGATTTCGAAGATGTTATACATATTAACAGTCTGCTTTGTTTCACGTGCAATCTGAATTCCTGCAGCATAAGTTGCACCGATTATAGGATAGATTGCAGCTGGAACCATGAGATTGATACCGAAGTCATTGAGAATGGTTTCGAATACCTTGTTCTCAATACCAGTAAGAGCCTCAAGTGCATATACACTTCTCCAAGCATTATAGTTTGAGATAAGTGTGTCCTTATATGATGCACCGATTGTAACGGGCTGTTCATTCTGATGGAACAGAGGAGTCTTAACATGATACATCTGGGGAACGATGTTTGTTGATTTGTCAGACTCTGATATCTCAGTCATATACTCAAGCTGGACACCACATACATCAACCTTACACTCTTCTGCCTGTTCAGAACCAAGCTTCTTCAGTATCTCAGTCCAACCAACTGTGAATACTATCGGAATATGAGAGTGATCAAAAATGTTTACACCGAACTCAGCTTTCATGAGACCTGCTGCAACCTCGGGAAGCTTCTTAGAAAGAATAGGATCGTTTTGATAAGTCTCCATAAAATTCTTCCTTCTTTCGTTCCATGTTCTGGCATTGTTTTCTTCAGCCATTGTGAATCATTCCTTTCTTAAATTACATTTTAGATACCACATCGTGATACAGTATCATTTGAATCATATATGTCTTTAAATATAAAATTTTAAAATACACATTATTCCCATGATACATAATAAAGATATAAGTCTTTAAAAGGAGAAAAATAGCTATGCGAATTACATTCATAAAACTCATAAACTTTATTGGCGTTAATGCTGCGATGGGTTTGCGAGAAGTCGAATTTTCATTTGAAGATATTGACAAACCTATCATACAGATCTACGGTCAAAATCGGTGCGGTAAAACCGTACTCATCCAACAGCTCCATCCATTCAGCAGTATAAATTTGAATGGTGATGAACGAGCAGATCTATCATTGATTCTTCCAAATGAAATAGGAGTAAAGAATATCGTGTATGAAGTAGATGGGGAGGTATATGACATCACTCATACATATACACCATCACGCAATGGTCATTCAATCTCATCATCAATAATCCATAATGGTGAAGAGTTAAATCCATCAGGTGGTGTAACGGCATTCAATTCCCTTATTGAACGAATCCTCGGTATCAATAAGTATGTGTTTCAATTCATAATAAATGGCACTCAGTTAACCTCTTTTGGAAGCATGTCGACAACCCAGAGAAAGACATTGTTGAACAAAGCAATGGGTATCGATATCTATGATAAGATACACAAAATGGCTACCGAAGATTATCGTTATACCAATAAACTGATAACTTCATTGAACAACACCAAGGAATATATTCTGTCAACATATGGATCGTATGAAACATTATGTGTATTGATGAAAGAAAAGCAACAAGAAGTTGCTGATACACAACAGATGATGAACGATACTAAATCAAGAATAGACTCACTTAAAGGTCAGATATCCGTCATCAGGAATCAGAATCCTTCCCAGGAAATCATGTCAATAAATAATAAACTCACAGCATACCAGAATGTCATTACTGAGATGGGTATGTATGACCCAGATATGTATGACAAGCTTGTTGAAGAGCAGATTGAACTGAATTCAAAATTATCATCTTTAAAGAATGAGAGATTGATGTTACGTAAAGACATTGATCTTTTATATGAAAAGAAAAATAATATTGAAAGTACAATGCTTGCAAGTAAACGTGCTGCTGATGATTATAATAACATGGTTAGTATGCGTGATGAATTGGTTTCAAAGATTGATAATATATCTATTGAAATGACCACTTCTGGTTCATCATCATATTACAGGAGCATGATTCAACCTGCACAAGCGATAAATGACATCTGTACTGAGATAGTATCATGTTTAAATGAACATCATTTGAAAATGTTTACTGATATGATTTGTAATGGAGTAGATGTTGTTGCGTTCCTTATGCAAGAAGGCAGTGTATTAATGGATTCAGAAAAAGAAAAATCTGCGGTATCACGTATAAGACGAATGATAGAAGGTGTTGAAGGAGAATGGGTTGATAAGGAGTGTGCCTTCAGGAATTGTGTTTACTTAAAAACACATAAGATGCTTGATACATATTTCAAATCATACCAATCAACAACATCATCTCAGTTCACACAGTATGATCTTGAACAAATAGAACATGCACACAAGAATGTTCTTACAATCAAGAGATTACTCAATACAGAAATACCAATTGAATTAAAGGATGTATTTAATCTGAATAACATCATGTCAAATATTCAATTGAAACGTATCGGTATTGATGTATCTTATATCAAATATCTTATGGAAGAAGCCGCTAAGGGTGAACAAAGAAATCAATTTGTGGCACAATTATCGGATGTCAACAGAACCATCGAAAACATGAAGAAACTGTTGCTTCCTACTGACAATACTGAAGAAGCAGTCAATAAGATCAACGAAGAGATATCAAATTTACGTTCTAAAGATACATCGATTGATAAAGAAATAAACGAACTATCTTCCGCATTAGATATAAATGATAGAAATCGTTTGTTATTATCTCAGGTAAAACATATCAATGTTGATGAGCTCAATAGTAGACATGCTAAGTTGAGTGTATTGTTACAACAGCTATCAGATGCAGAGCAAGAGTATATTAAACTCAACGCAATATATTCTGATCTGACATTTAGATTGAATACATTGACATCTGAACTAAAAACAATATCTGATTCATACAATCAATACGTTAATACTGTTGCTGAAATAGACAAGCATGATTCTATCAATGGTAGATATAAGATAATTGCAGAAGCTACATCATCTACCAAAGGCAAACCGGTAATCGCGATACGCGAAACCGTTGAGGATGCATTAGCATTAACCAATCGATTACTCAATATCATGTATGATGGTGAAATAGAATTGTTAGACCCAACAATAGATGAAAACAATTTCACATTACCATTCAGATGTGGTTCACATTTATCTGCAGACATACGTTATGGATCACAGTCCGAAGCAACATTATTATCACTTGCATTGGAAATGGCTTTATCGGCTTCACTTACACAATACAACGTTTGTCTTGTTGATGAGATCGATGCCTACCTGGATTCATACATGCATGATTCATTCTTAATGATGATACAAGAAACAATGGCTACATTAAAGATGGAGCAGTTGTTCATGATATCTCATTCATTACAACCAGGACAATACGATCATATCGTTCATACAATTGATTTATCAAAGAAATGATTATCGGGGGCTTTTGCCCCCGTGTATTTTTTCTATGCTACCCGATTATTTATGCTACCGAAGGATTATTCCAGTTTTTCAAATATATTATTAATGTGAAGAAAGAAAAGAAACATCGTTTCACATCTTATCTTCGAATAAAATTCCTCGCACCCAATGGGGAAAAGGGTAGGAGATCCATATGGGATTCTTAGACGGTTTAAACACAGTACTCGAAGGACTTGCAACTGTAGGTCAAAATTCCTACACACAGGAAGAGAAAGAGCTGATCACAAAGACTCGCGACCTCATGAGAGCACATGGTCGCACAGAAGCAGCCAAGGCATTAGACGAAGTTATCAATGATTTCCACAAAGGAATCAATATACGTACATCAACAGCTCCATCCACATCAACAACTACATCTAAATCTGGTTCTGTTATGAGCACAGCAGAATTCGTATACGAGCTCAAGAACCGAATAAAGAAGTCGTATGGTAGCCTCGATACAGTAATTGTGTACGAAGGTGATACCATACGTGTCGACATAAGATTCCTCTCATCAGTAATAGCTTATTACACAATTACTGATGGTAGTTATCAGGGTCGTGTGACCAAAAGGAGCGCTTATCTTTACGACAAAGAAATGGCTGCATGCGAATCTGATGTCGTTAAGGCATGCAGAGAAATCAGAAGTCTTTGATTGAATATATTATGAGCCCCCGTGAAGGGGGCTCTTTTTTTTACCTTGCATTGCCATAATAATTTGGTGGGATGACATCAAGGTTATTTACATTGATTATTATTTTTATTCCTCCATTGTCATCATGGACGATATTTGCAATAACCTCAGTTTCATCATCAATAGCGTATGCCATTTTTGTTATACGTTTTCCATCATCATACCAGATATCATATCCGGTATCCTTGATATTTTTGTATGCTGCCTTGAGTCTAAACAGGACTTCGTCATACATTGTTCCACGGGTATCGTCACCCATTGTATATTGGGTCGTAGCATGTGATACATCGAACAATGCCAAAGAGTCATCTGGTGCTATTTCCATTGCACCGTGGTTTATCTCATCAAGCAGTTTCAACATATCGGAGTTGCCACCATTATCAAGTAATCCACCAAAGATATATGTGAATTCGTCCTTGGTGAATTCTACCATGTATGACTTGAAGTATGTGATGACTTCTTTAAGGATTCTGAAATACTCTTCAACACCGAGAGCCTTACTCTCCAGGGCAGCAAGTGATGTATTTGCATATTGTTCAAGACCCTTGATTATTGCTCTTAACATCAGGATGATATTCTCATTTCCTTCAGCTTTCTGTTGAAGCATGTATTCATATAGCTTTGGATTATCCATCATGAGTAAGTTCTCAAATGATGTAGGTCCATATATTGAACTACCGATATCGATATTCACCTTGTCTATTATGATACGCTTGTAATTATTTTTCATATTCTGAGACAAGGTTGATGTCTGAATATATGTATCTCGTTTAGCATCATTAAGGATAGATGTTTCAAATAATCCAATGAATGTTGAATCACGGAATGGGAATGAATCATTGATATCCATATAATACACATTTTCAGATAATACATCATACAATGATACCTTATATGTTTTTTCTTTATAATCCACCAGAACATATCCGGGACCAACGTTACGTGGGTCGGGATGATCTGGATCTTCCGGTTCAGGTTTGGCATTCAAGAATGTTGTTTTAAGTTGCTCATATTCAATTGATGAGATATTATACTTCTCACATATAAGCTTCTCAGAATCAGTCTCCATTCCTTCATACCATGAACTGCGGATTGGATCAACTAAGAACAACAGGTTGTATGCATCTGTTGCTTGACGGAATTCTTGAATTGTTCTTGATGTACGAACCTTCTCTTCAAGGTATTTATATATCAACTTAATATCTTTCATTAACATTTCACCGGTATTGGTTGTAGCAAGGTCCAATACCTTAATGACCATGTCGTTCATGAAATGTTCTGGTTCAAGATAATCGTATGTATATAAAGCATTGAATGCATCAATGTCTGTATTGCGAACATCGAAATTGAATGATGCTACCTTAAAAGGATTTCCTTCGATTAATGGTAAAGGACAGCCATCATTGTCTAAACCATTGAACAACATATCGACACATGTTTGAAGACCGTTCTTTGGTATATACATATCACCAGCCATCGGGTCACCCTTGAAGTTGGTTAACTGCCAATGCATCATTACTATCAGAGATAAAACAGCATCGAATACAGATATAGTGGATGAACCGTTGATATCTCTATTAAGGCCTATGAGAGCATTGGCTGTTTCTTGACGTCTATCAAGTAAACCTCTTAAGAATATAACACACTGCCACCACACATCAGTCATAGACATGTGTGTTGATAATTGTATATACTTAGAATTCGACAAAGTAAAGTTCATATCCTGAAGAATTGATTCTGTTGTTGAATCATTCCACCAACGTGGATCACCACTGGCAATTTCTTCCCATGGATATTCTTTTTTACTTTCTCTGAATTTGAAATATGATGTATTGTCATCCGTTGTTCCCAGTCGTCTGAATACTATCCTACTTCTCGGAATACGTTCACCGTTCTCACCATACATATACTGTGGCTTACCATTCTCAAATACCTGTTGTTTTACCATTACGAGAGTATAGATATCTGTATCAGAGTATCCTATGAGATCCTTTACTCGATATACAACGTTGGTTCCCTTATCCATTAATAACAATCTAAACTTTTTCAGGAACTCAATCATTGGAGCACCTTCCATTATAACAGATGGAAGACCATATAACATGAACAGATTGTTCGCAGTTACATTGTTCATGTATATTAACTTTGAAGACTTCTTTTGGAATTCGTTCATTGATGCACCAATGGACATGTAAATTGTTAAGAATCTAACAAGGTCATTGTAGTTTGGATATATATCTGAAAAGTCTCCTCGTAATGTATTATATACATAATCACGTGTTGCTTTGTATATATTACTGAAGGCATGAATGATGTTTGCTTCAACAGATACATTACCAAATATTGAATGGTATGTTGACAGTTTATGAGTGTTGATTCTCATAATGTCGCCATCTCTGGCTTTACGAGACACTGTTAATGGTATTGAATTACTACCGATATATCTCAGATATGTTGCATTAGGATGTGCTTTCAACATAGGTTCATAGAACTCAGAGTTCATAAACAATTCCTGATATCGTGCTGGTAATTCATCAATCTGCTCTGATCTTGAAATAATGGTATCAGACTTATACCTTTCATAAAATTCGTCTGGAATTCTCAGTATCTCATCAGCTGGATATTGTTTGTTACCCTTGAATGGTTTACCCATCAATGTCAAGTAGTATTTGTTGGGTTCCTCATATTTAGATATTAACAACTCACGTTGTTCCTCGAGCAGTATATCTCTCAGGTTCTTTGGAATCATCATAGGATTCTTTATCAATAATTGAGCACGTTCATCACTGTAACCGTTTTCAACTAATAGATTATATACTCGATATCCATCATATTGATATGATTCAAATATGTCTGTTTTTAATACCGCCCTTACATATGCTTCACCCGCAAGTTTCGATTCCAATGTTTCATATTTATTTGCTTCCTCATCATTCTTGAATTCAGAGTTGGTAACGATAAGCTGAAGCTTCAATAAATACTCAGCCATTGGATTGGCAATTTGTGCTGCACCCATTTTATCATCTCCTTAAGAAAAAAAATAACGGACCACAATAGATCCGTTATTCTATATTAATATTCATCATACTCATTAGAGAAATCCATTTCTTCACGTTCTGCACGATCATAGACTGATTGCCAGTCATTAATCATGAGATTGGGTAAACGTTTAGAAGTCATAGCTGTATCACTACAACGTCCAATGATCATTTCTCTAATATGGTCCAGGGTATAATTACCAGGCGGTAGTGGATCATTGGGCCATAACAATGTCCACAGATACATTGTTTTCTCAAAATCCATCTCTTCAAGAAACGTTCTCAAATTATGTACGGTGTTGAAGAACGATGACTGGGATACAGCCTGTGAGAAGTTATACAATAAATCATAGTCTCTTATGTCCTTTATTGTTTTCATTCCAACAGCCTTGTCTCCATAGTATTTCGTATAACCTCTGCAATTGGGTCTATACGCAGGATCTATGAAGGTTATATCAACTCCGAAATTCATTGACAGATACTGACATATGATGTGTCCGAATTGCAGCAAATTCGGATCATCATTGAATATCAGTATTTGTATACCGTTTCCTTCCAATTGATCCTTGAATAAGAAATTGTATACATTTAACATTGTATCTGGGTTATTGAGATGACTCTTAACGAATCTCTCTTCCGGTGAATCATACTCAGATTCATTTACACCAACAATTATCTGTTGTGCTCTGAATGGCTCCGGATCAAGATATTTTGCCATCCTAACATGCCATTGAGTTGAGAATGGTGTACTGATTGAACTTGGATCAGTCTTGGATATGAGTTGACCAAACTCATTGAAACCAATTTGATCATCAAATGATGCAAATCCATTTGTCGCATTCTGGTCTCCGACATAATAGTTTGCATTAAGAATTCTTTCCGGTTGCCATAACTGTACCAAGACATTTAAGAAACATCTTTTTGATGTTACGATCATATTGATCACTCTCCTTCATTAAAATAATATTTATACACAATAATTATTTCTTGAAGAAACACAGTAACTCAGGTTCATAGAATCCGGATACTTCTTCGAAGTTATGATCATCTAATCTGTTTCTTAAATGAGCAACCTGCTTTCCTGACGCTTCACTTATATTGAACTCAATGATTTTAGCACCAGCCGCAGCAGCAACATTGATAACGGTTGAAATTGATATTATGCCATCATCAGGAATAATGGCAGCACTAAACAGCAGCGTATCAGCAGCAGTGTCTTCATCGACACCAGCATATTCCTGATATGATTTCATTGTCGGTTCACACCCAGGCAGTTTACCGACGTAATCATAAACAAATGCTCTCATTTTTATCTCCTTCCGACGTCAACGATACAGAATTACCATTTATAACAGATAGCTGATCAGGATGACTGACACTTGAAAGTGTACTTCTTGTATTCACCGAGCCTTCTGCAAAGATTTTATTGGTCGCGCCTTTACAGATTTCATCAATTGTATCTGCTGTGATACCTGTTAATGATGGTCTTTCCGGAACTTCCTCTGGTTCATCATATGCTCCGGAATCGCGTACTTTGATTAAGAGCCGAATGTATTCGTTCAGTTCTTCTTTGTTGAATTCAATGATTCTCATGATGTCTAATTTTTCGAATTCTGTAACAGTAAGTATGTCTTTAATTTTACGGAGCTTTTTGTCCTGAGGTATTGGTTGTTCATGTATCATATATGGTGTAGTGGGACAACCATAAATTGGCTGCACATTTGGGTATTCGTGTTCCAGGAAACTGAATCCCATGTTATTTACGAACTTGGACTGATCACCATATATCTGTTCGGGCAATAAATTTTTCTTTTGTGCCATCGTAAATTCCTCCTTGACTAAAAATAAAGCCAGGCGATTAAACCTGGCTTTATTGTTCTTTTTACTTGTCTTCTTCGTCTTTGGCTTTCTGGATTGCTGTGATGATTGATATACCTGCTTCATTACAAGTTTTCATCAGTGCACCCAGTATCTCGTCGAGCTTTTTATAATTGTTTGTCTCCTCGGTATTTGTTTCCTCGGCTTCAGCTTCATCCTCGGCTTTATCCTCAGCCTTAACCTTTTCTGTCTCCTCAGTCTTTGCTTCTGCAGGTGCAACACCTGTAGCACCAAAGGCTCCCCTCGGTGTTGTATAATTCGGGTACTGAGGCACCTCAGGAGCATCGAAGACACCCTCTTCTACCAAACGCTCAAGAATTCTTACATACTCAAGAATCTGAGCCTTTGGAGAGTTGTATCTCGTGCGGCACAGAATTGTCAGTTCTGTGCCGGTAACCTTTTCGAGGATTCTGTCATAGAGCGGGGTTACCGAAGGATTGTACGGTGTGAACTGTGGTTGGAACGGAAACGTGTAGTCCGGAAAACGGTTCTCCATAAATCCAGCCTGGATTGAGTCAGCCTTTAAACGCTGAATCTCATTGTCCTTTGAATTGATTACTTCAAGAATGTTGTTCTCGTCCATTTGTAGGACCTCCTTAAAATATTGATATTGGATAACCTTATAGATTTATCCATTAAAATAATATGTGTATGGAATACAGAAATAATAGACGGGGCATATAGCCCCGTCATCTTATTAGTCTACTTCGTTTTCAACTTCGACTTCTACGTCAGCATCCCCATCTTCACGAGGAGTTTCCTCTTCATCAGGAACATTAGAATCTTCTGTAGAAGGCAGAGCATGGTTTACATCAATCTCAGAAATAGATGTAAAGAGATCTGCAAACTTAAGCTTCATTTCCTTGGATTCAAACTTAGAATAATGCTCATCGAATCCACCGACGCAGTCGATTGCACATTCTGCAATAACTGTGTTGTTTGAAATAACTCTTGTGTTTACAGTGAAACGGTTGAGGTCTCTTGTGATAACAACACCGAGATTATTTGTTGTTAATTCGAATGATACACTATCCTGATTGAAACGGATCTCGCAGTCAGGGAATGATCTTGCTGTAAGCATTAATACCTTGTCAAGTATCATATGTGTACGCTCTGTGTTATTTATTGATATATCGCAGAGTCTTTTTACCACGTTTGGATTCAATAGAATCATTGTACGCTCTGTGTTATTTATTGATATATCGCAGAGTCTCTGTGTGAGTTCATTCATTTAATGACTCCTCCTTTAATATTGTTTAATGAATCAGTACGGCTTTAGTCAGCTTTAAAGACTTCAATATCTTCAGTTTCTGTCACATCCATTACGAGTTCATCAGGATTAGTATTTTCATACTCTTCCGCATTAGGTCCGGCGAATTCAACATTTCCGTTTCCGTCAATACGAAGTGAATCAAGTAATGTATTTACGGTTGCATCAGTTACTTCTTCATCAACTTCTTCAACATCCTCGGCTTCTACTGTTACTTCGGTGCCTTCCGTGTCATCGGAAACTTCGGATTCATCTGTGTCGGTGTCGTCTGATTCATCATCTGGTTCTTTAGATTTCTCGTAAATCAGATTCAGTTGGTCAATATGGTTTAAGGCTTCTGGTGTAAATGAATCATAAGCCTGTGTTACCCATGTAGACATTGCGTCATACGGTTCATCAAGAAATACACAGAATAACCAAAATATCGGATCAAGTACATCTGGTTCATCCAGTGCCTTAACCCTCTGGTGTGCGTTATAAACTTTCTTCGGAATATTCCAAAGGAACAGTTCAGTGAGTTTCTTTGTGATTGGTGTATTTGGAAAATACTGCTTCTGATAATCTACCAATGTATTTAAAATATCATTGATCTGTGTATTATCATTAAGCTGATTTTTATCGAATCCAACCGGTGGTTCGACTGTTTTGTTATTGATATCCTCCATATACTCAAGAATCTGTTTTATGCCCTGTGTAACTTCGGTATTTTCCAGAGCAACATATTTTACTACTTCTTGAGGCTGTGAAGGAGGTGTGGATGGTTCAGATGTCTTACCATCCACATTTATTAATTCCCAATATTTCATGGATTATTTCCTCCTATAGTTAGAGCCAAGACTCAGTTGGCAAACCTCTCAAATGATCTGATACTTCCATCGCAATTGAATATGGATCAGGTGCATCAGGATTATTATTGATTTTAATATACTTGGGATCAACAGGATGCATCTCATACTCCTGTCTCATTTCAATCCCTTTTACGTTATTGAATAATCTCATTCTTTCCTCATGAGATATCTTTGCTCTCAACGTTCTGTCTTCATAAGTCCTACCACATTTGGTACACTTATATTCAGAGAAATCTCCTTTTGCAAATGTCATTGATCGATTACCACAAATACATTTAAACATATCGATTGATGCAGGAAAGATATACGCATAATCAATACATACAGGTCTGTTACCTGGAGCCAAACCCCAGTTAGCATAATTGTGTTGAGTTAAACCAACATCACCCAGAAGGAATCTCTTACTCCATTCAGTAAGTATTTTCCTAATGGCACCATTGTGTGCCCACATTTCATTATGAGTTGTAAAAGCAGGACAGTAAGAGGCCACCATAAGGTGGCCACCCTTACTGATTTCATGTGCATATGCCACATGTGGCATTAATGATTCACAAATAGCGAATTCCTGCATATTATCTGCAACGCCCTCATGATCAAGAGCAATCTTGAGAGCAAAGCCATCGAACTTCACGATGAAACGATTGGTACCAGTACCGACCTCCACATATTCTACGTGGTAGTTTTTGAGGAGGTCGATAACTGCTTGTTTACGTGATGATGGTCGCATTCCTTTTTGAAGAGGAATTTCACCGACCTCACATTTGAATTTCAAAGGGAGAGCATTTAAACGTGAGCGAAACTGACGAGAGTAGTCACTCGTGATTTCTTCCAACATTCGCACACCCCGCTTTGTTTATTTTATTTTACCATATCCCAGTTCTTGATCGCGATGTCCTTCCAAGACTGCTGTGATGTAGGAATCTGGTTCATATTGGGATAC